>Ga0163150_10001088_pt1 | contig 48035 bp, 38 predicted proteins | sample OliLakLV19P2IB_FD_148628 | JGI IMG/M metagenome (GOLD analysis project Ga0163150, IMG submission 148628) | Freshwater microbial mat bacterial communities from Lake Vanda, McMurdo Dry Valleys, Antarctica - Oligotrophic Lake LV.19.P2.IB | ecosystem: Environmental > Aquatic > Freshwater > Lake >... | reverse complement strand
GCTGTATGTGGGGAACAGCAAGGGGCTCGGCAGCTATTCCGATGAGCGCGGGCCGCACAGTCCGCTGGCGGCAGATGGCAAGGACGAGGGGCGCGGATCGGTGAAGAGCCTGCAGAAGGGGACGGTGCAGATGATTGGGCTGGGGAACCTGCGCAGCGACATCAAGGCCTGGACGAAGCAGGTGTATGAGAATACGCCTTACAAGGATGAGTTTCTGGCGCGGGCGAAAGCTCCGGGGGGCGAATCGATTGTGCCTCGCGATGTGGGTGTGGGATCGCCGATTAAGCACGTGATTTACATTATTCGCGAAAATCGGACGTATGACCAGGTGATGGGCGATATGCCGAAGGGAAATGGCGATCCGAGGATCGCTATCTTTGGTAAGAACGTGACGCCGAACGGGCACGCGATTGCGGATCAGTATGTGCTGTTCGACAACCTTTACTGCGATGGCGAGGTCAGCGTGGATGGGCATTCGTGGTCGAACTCGGCGTATGCCACCGACTATAACGAGAAGCTGTGGCCGCTGACGTATGGCGGGCACAGCAAGGCTTCGTACACGCTGGCGAACCTGCCACCGGGCGGGAACATGTGGGAGCTTGCCCGGCGCAAGGGGCTGACATATCGCTCCTATGGTGAGTACACGACGCGGTCGAGCGATTCCACCAGGATGGAAGCGATTCCGGGAATCGCGGCGCTGGTGGGGCATGTGGCGCCGATGTTTAAGCTGCCGGGCATGCGGGACACGGATAATGTGAAGGCGTTTATTGCGGAATTCGACGAATTTGAAAAGAATTACGAGGTGAAGGACCCGTCGAAGCGTTTGCCGAACATGATTGTGATGAGCCTGGCGGAGAATCACACGCAGGGGACACGGCCGGGTGCGCGGACGCCCAGTGCCATGGTCGCCAATAATGACTACGCAGTGGGCATGCTGGTGGATCGCGTGACGCACAGCAGGTACTGGCCGGAGACGGCGATCTTCATCATTGAAGACGACGCGCAGGATGGCTCAGACCATGTGGACGCGCGGCGCACCGTGGGCCTGGTGATCAGCCCGTATATCAAGCGGGGGACTGTCGACAGCACGCTGTACACGACGAGCGGCATGCTGCGCACCATGCAGTTGTTGCTGGGTCTGCCGCCGATGAGCCAGTTCGATGCTGCGGCGATGCCGATGTATAACGCGTTCGGTACGAAGGCGGATCTGAGTGCGTACACGCACGTGACGCCGATGATCGATGTGAATGAGACGAACACGGCGACGGCGTGGGGCGCGAAGGAATCGCTGGCGATGAATCTGGATGAAGTGGATGAGGCGCCGATGTTTGCGCTGAACGAAATCATCTGGAAAAGCGTGAAGGGCGCGGACTCGCCGATGCCGCTTCCGGTGCATCGCTACTGGTTTCATCCGCAGTCGTCCCGGGCTGCGCGCTAAACTGTCGGGATCGTGAGATCCCCGATTCTGCTTCTTTTCCTCAGCGGGTTGATGCATGCGCAACAGCCCGCTTCCCGCCTGAATCCCACTATCCAGCGAATTGTCGACGGGGTGTCCGAGCAGCGCATTGCGGCTACGCTGCGCAAACTGGAGAGCTTTGGAACTCGCTTCGTTTTGTCTGGGCAGGATCATCCTACCCGAGGTATCGGTGCGGCTCAGCGATGGATTGAAGGTGAGTTCAAGGGCTACAGCCCCCGGCTGCAGGTGTCGCTGCATGCGTTCGACGTGAAGAAGGGTCCTCGGGTCGCGCGTGATGTGCAGGTGAATAATGTTGTCGCGATGCTGCCGGGAACGGTGCACAAGGACCGGTACATTATCGTTTCGGCGCATTACGACACGATCGTCCTGGTCGCCAAATCGAAGCCAACTCTTGAGCAGCGGATCGCGACTGCCGTGAAAGACGGAATGCTGGAGGCCGAGGCTCGGGCGATGTTGTCGCTGACGCCTGAAGATGAGGTGCGGCCTGATGTCGACCCTGTGAAGATGGCCGAGCCGGACTTTAAGGCTCCTGGCGTGAACGATGACGGGTCGGGCGTGGCGGCTGTGATGGAACTGGCTCGGGTGATGAGCGGGTACGAGTTCGACAAGAGCATCCTGTTTGTGACGTTCGCGGGCGAGGAGATTGGCATGGTGGGGAGCGGCGCTTATGCAAAGGAAGCGAAAGAGAAGAAGCAACTGATTGAGGCCGTGCTGAACAACGACATCATTGGCAATGAGGTCGCGGGGAACGGACGGTCGGCGAGCAGTGTGGTGCGGCTGTTCTCGGCTGGGCCGGAGGACTCGCTGCCTCGCGCGGTTGCCGCCTACGCCAAGGAAGTGGGCGAGCGGTATGTGCCGTCGATGAAAGTCGACCTGGTGTTGCGGCAGGACCGGTTTGCGCGGGGTGGCGATCATACTCCCTTCGCGAACAATGGTTTCGGCGCGGTGCGGTTTACCACGGCGAGCGAGGACTATTCGCATCAGCACACCGTCACGGACACGTTCGAGCATGTGTCGGTACCGTACAACACGCGCGTGGCCAGGGTGAACGCCGCTGTGCTGGCGTCGCTGGCGAACGCGCCGGTGGCTCCGCAGACGAACTGGACGGTCGCGTCGGGTAAAGACGCGGGTGCGCGGCGTGGGCTGCTGGGGCGCGGGAAGAGCGGCTACGATGCCGCGCTGCGCTGGTTGCCGAGCCCGGATGTTGACGTGGTCGGCTACGAAGTAATGATCCGGTCGACGACGAACCCGCTGTGGGAACGGGCGATCTTTGTTGGCAACGTCAAGGAATACGCCCTGAAGGATTTTTCGATTGACGATGTGGTGATCGGGATTCGTGCGGTGGACAAGGACGGGAACGCGAGCCTTGTGTCGAGCTACGCATTGAGTGGTTCGACGCTGCCGGCGGTTTTGAAACCGGCAGCGGCGAAACCGAAACCAGAGTGATTACTGCTTGATGATCTGACCGTCGCGCTTGCGGACTTCGCCCCAGCCGCCGTTCAGATTGCGACCGTCACGGCCGCCGTCGCGGAATGGATACTTCTTTGCCGCGGCCTCGTTGATCTCGATGCCCCAGCCCGGCTTCTCGCTGACCCACATATAGCCGTCCTTCCCTTCGGGCACGCCGTCGAAGATCTCGCGGGTTTGCGCGTTGAAGAACGAGTATTCCTGGATGCCGAAGTTGTAGCTGGCCACGTCGAGCGTTACGTTTGCCATGTGTCCGACCGGCGAAACGTCGCCTGGCCCGTGCCATGCGGTGCGTACGCCGAAGTGCTCGGCCATGATTGCCATCTTGCGGCAAGGCGTGAGGCCGCCTGCCTGGGATACGTGGACGCGGATGAAATCGATCAGGCGCTCGGCGATCAGCGGCGACCATTCGTGCGGGCTGTTGAACAACTCGCCCATGGCGATCGGCGTGGTGCATTGCTGGCGAATGAGCCGGAACCACGCGATGTCTTCGGGCGACAGGGGATCTTCGAAGAAGAACAGCTTGAACTTCTCCACGTCCTTACACATCTGCACTGCCTGCGTCGGCGTGATGCGCTCGTGGACGTCGTGGCACAATTCGATCTCTTCGCCGAGCTGGGTTCGGCAGGCCTCGAACAGCTTCAGCGTGCGGCGGATGTAGGCAGACGGTTCGAAGACTGGCGCGGTGTGCAGCGACGCGACACGCGCCTCGCCGCGGCCGGAGCCGTAGCCTGCCATGCCGGGGACGCCGACCTGCACGCGCACATGACGGTAGCCCTCTGCCATGAACTTCTTCACCTGGTCGATGACCTGGGGAATCTCGGCGCCGCTGGCATGGACGTAGGTATCGGCAGCCTCGCGCACCTTGCCTCCGAGCAGCTGGTACACAGGCATGTTGGCCTGTCGGCCCTTGATGTCCCACAGCGCCTGGTCGACGCCACTGATGGCGTTGTTGAGCACGGGGCCGTTGCGCCAGTAGGAGCTGTTGTACATCGCCTGCCACAGATCGTCGATGCGGTCCGCGGGCTTGCCGATGAGGAACGGCTTGAGGTAGTTCTCGACGGCGATTGGCACCAGGTCCGCGCGCTGGGTGAAGGTACCGCAGCCGTAGCCGTAGAGGCCGTCCTGGTCGGTGATGACCTTGACGACGATCAGGCGTACACCGGCAGGCTGGCAGGTGATGACCTGCACGTCTTTAATCTTCGGCGACGGTGTGGCGCGCGTGGCGCGTGCGGCGGCATTCTGGGCCGCCAGGTGGCGCGCTGGCAACGCAGCCGCGAGGGCGGCACCTGTCAATAATTCACGGCGCTTCATTTATCGGCGATCTCCCGTTTCGATCATGCTCTTCAGTCTCCTCATCTCTTCGCGGAGCTTTCTCTCGCGCGACACCAGTGTCAGCACGTAGAGGACGACAACCAACCACGCCACGGCAAAGCCGTAAAACATGTATGTGAAGTTGCGAGTGTCCATGAGATTCTATCCGATCTCGTTCCTTATATCGAGTGTGCTTCGCGGCGCAACCCGTCGAGTTCACGCCGGAGGATTTCCTGCCGCATCCGGACAGCTATCAGGATCCCTGTGAACAGCAGGATCGCCAAAAAGTTCAGGTAGAGCGTATTTTGCATGTCCGCATCCATGCCGTTCTTATTGCCCTGAATCGAAAGTACGGGACCAGGATGCTGTGTACGCCACCACTTGATGGCATTCCATGTGACGATGACGCCTGGGAAGGTGAGTATCGACAGTACCGCGGCGAATCGGGCTCGCTGGGTCGGTTCGTCGAGTGCCTCGCGCAGCATGAGGTAGCCGCCGTACATGAGCCATGAGATCAGCATGGAAGTCAGACGGGCATCCCAGGCCCACCAGATGCCCCACGCATAGCGAGCCCAGATCATGCCGGTGATCAGATTGATGGCTCCAAAAACGAGTATCACTTCCGTTGTGGCGGCCGCAAATGCGTCGTATTTGAAGTCTTTCCGGACTAGAAACAAGATGCTGGCCACCATGGCTGCGAGAGCCCCAATCATGAAGCTCCAGGCAGCCGGAACATGGAAGAATATGATTCGATAGACAGCTCCCTGTGCCGCCTCATCGGGCAGATTCATCAGCATGACGTACAGGTTGTAAACGAGCAGAGCAGCGGCGAAAACGCCTGTGCCGTAGATCAATTTTTCGCGCATAATTACCCCACAAGAAGATTGTCAACCAGCGTCAGTGCCAGTGCCGTATAGATTACATCAAAGCCGGCGAGCAGTTTCAGCCAGATCAAGTCAGCTTCACCCACTGGCCGTCCAGCGATGAGAGCGGCGCTGAGCTGAATGGCGGCCATCAGGCACGGAATCATGATGGGATAGACCAGCATGGGCAGCATCAACTCGCGCAACCTCATGTTGACCGTCATCGCACTGAAGATCGTGCCTACCACCGAAAGGCCCCAGGTGGCGAGCACCACCACCAGCATCAGCGACCAGAACTGGCGGGTCCAGTTCACGTTGTAGAACAGGCCGAAGACGGGGAGGCTGACCAGTTCGATGGTGAGAAGCAGGACGAAGTTGGCGACGGCTTTGCCGAAGAATAAGGCGGCTGCGGAGATGGGCGATGCGATGAGGGCGTCGAGACAGTCGTTGGGAAGGTCGCGGGCGAAGCTGCGGTTGATTACGAGTGCGCCGGCAAAGGCGAATACTAGCCAGAGCAGGCCGCCGGCCATGGCCTGGATTTGTTCCGAGTCCGGATCGAATGCGAACGAAAACAGCAGCAGAATGACGATGGAAAACGACAGCGAAGCGTTGATGGTTTCCTTGCCCCGGATCTCGGAACGCAGGTCTTTCATTGTAATGGTGAAGCTTTGCCGGAAGAAGCTCAAACTACAGGTTAACGCGCGGTGAGTTGCGGCCTCACGCAGCGGCGTGGAGAGCGGCCTCGGCAACTTCACGTGGAGCGGGGAGACGTGGAGTGCCGAGGCCGCACGGGCACCTCGACCAGTCGAGTCCGATGGGCGGATCAGTCTCGGGTCGAAGGTGCAGGCCGTTGTGGGCGTCGCATTCTTCTGCGACGACCGAACCGGACGCATCGAGGCGAAATTCGTAAACGGGGACTTCCCATTCGCGCCAGACACGGTCGCGGTCCTCTGCGGTAAGCGATCCGGCGACCGGTCCGGTGAATATTACAACCGGATACTCGGGACGCCAGCGCCACTGCAGTGCAAGAGCGAGCATGCCAGCCGGAAACGCCGCTGTTTGTTGACCTGCAGGTTCGGCCGGAAAGGCCTCTGCGCGCTCGTACATCGCGACTGTCAGGTGCGGGCTGAGCGGATACTGAAATCGCTGCGGCATGCTGACCCTGTAGTGTCGGCATGGCCGGAAAGTTCTCAGTCCGAGTTTTCAGGTGGTGGGCCGCCTGGAGTAGGGAAGCGCGTCAGGCCCGCGGAGAGCGCCAGTTGAGTTAGTCCGGCGACATTGTTGACGCCGAGCTTCTTCATCATGGTTTTGCGATAGCTGCGTACCGTTTGCAGGCCAAGATCGAGCATCACTGCGATCTCTTTGCTGGTTTTGCCTTCAGCCACCAGCCTGAGAACCTGAAGCTCCCGAGGCGACAGCCCTTCGAGCGCCGGCGTCAACTGCTTCGATTCCAGATCACCACGCTGGATTCGATGCAGCAGCCGGTCGGACACTTGCGGGCTCAGGTAGGATCCGCCTTTTGCGACGGTGCGCAATGCTTCGAGCAGGTCATTATCCGACGCCTTTTTCAGGACGAATGCCCGGGCTCCGGATCGAATGGCGCTCACGACGGAGTGCTCATCGTCATACATAGAGAGGATAATGATGCGCGTTTCGGGACAATGGCGCAGAATTTCAGTTGTAGCTTCGATTCCATTCAGTCCAGGCAGCCCGATATCCATTAATACGATTCCGGGACGCAGCCTTCTGGCCATCTGAACGGCATCGGCGCCCGTCTCGGCTTCACCTACGACGGTGAATTCTTCGCTGTGGCGAAAGATGGCTTTGATGCCATCGCGCATGATTTTGTGATCGTCTACCAGAAGAACGTCGAATCTCATATTAGAGCCCGGAACTGTCCTTTCCGCTCCTGGTACGGTTCCAGGACAAACGAACAACCGTACCTTTGCCAGGCTTGCTTTTCAGGTCGACCGAAATGGGAACCTGAGCTGCATAGTGCTCCATCAACAATAGTCCAAGTCCGGGTGCCTTGTCTGCGGCCTCCTCTGTGGAGAATCCGCAACCGTCGTCATGTATCTCCATAATGAACTGTCGCGACGTGGACCGGATCATCACTTCTATGCGTTGTGCCGCGGAGTGCTGCACAGAATTCTCTGTCGCAATCTCAGCGATTTTGTACCACACACTGGCTACATCGGCAGGAAGGCGGACTTGCGGGTCATAGGAATACCGAATGGAACCGTTAAATCCTGTGCGAAATCGGCCGACCAGACGGTCGAGGGCGCTTTGCAAACCTGCGCGCTCGACGATGGAGGGATTCAGATCGTAGCTGAGTGTGCGGACTTGTTGCACAGCCTGATCCAGCATCTTCTGCATTTCGTGGATACGCTCCGTAATTTCCGGAATTTGGCCACGGTAATCCAGCTTAAGCACGTCCATTTGAAGGCCGACGGCACTTAGCACCTGCCCCACTTCATCGTGAAGCAGGCGGGAGACGCGAGCTGATTCTACTTCCCGAGCATTGATCGAGGCAACGATCATCCGCTTGAGGAACTGCGGAGTTTCCGTCATGTGTACGGGCGAAACGCGAACGCCCTGGAGGTATTATGCCTTACGGCGTACAGCTTTGCGAGCGGCCTCGGCAACCTTTTCGGCGGTGAGTCCGTATTTCTGCAACACACCGTCTGGGGAACCCGATTCGGCGTACGTGTTTTCGACGCCTACGTATTCCATCAGGCAGGGCGCCTCCTCTGAGACTACCTGCGCCACACGGGCGCCCAGGCCTGCGTCGACAAGATGTTCTTCGGCGACCACGATGGCCTTCGTTTCGCGAGATGCTTTGGCGATGGCTTCGCGGTCGAGTGGCTTGATGGTGTGCATGTCGATGACGCGGGCGGAGATGCCTTCGGCGTCGAGGATGTCGGACGCTTTGAGGCATTCGGCGACCATCAGGCCGTGGGCAATGAGGGTAACGTCAGTGCCTTCCTGCAGTTGGATGGCCTTGCCGATTTCGAACTGCTGACCCTCACTATAGATGGTGGCGACTTTCACGCGGCCGGCCCGGATGAATACGGGGCCCTTGTGATGAGCGGCGGCTTTCACCAGCGCAATTGTCGCCAGTTCGTCAGCCGGTGACATAACGGTGAAGCCAGGCAGCGCGCAGGCGAGCGCCAGGTCCTCAATGCTCATCTGCGAAGGGCCGTCCTCACCGATGCTGATGCCGCTGTGAGTGCCGACGAACTTCGCATTGGTGTTGGGATAAGCGACGGCGACGCGCATCTGCTCGAAGCCTTTATTGAGAAGAAAGCAGGAGAAGCTGGACGCAAACGGGATCTTTCCCGCCGCCGCCAGACCGCCCGCAATCGACACCATGTTGGCTTCCGCGATGCCGCATTCGACGAAGCGGTCGGGAAATTCCTTAGCAAAGCCGGCGGTCATGGTGGATTTCGACAAATCGGCGTCGAGTACCACAACGTCCTTGTTTTCGCGACCGAGTTCTACCAGTGCCTTGCCGAACGCTTCACGCGTGGCCGGGCCGAGCTTCAGTTCGTATTTCGTGCGGACCGCCATGTTAGCCAATCTCCTGCAGCGCTTTTTCGAGTTCGTCCTGAGTGGGGGCGACGCCGTGGTATTTCGGGTTATTTTCCATGAAGGAAACGCCCTTGCCTTTCACCGTATTCGCAATGATGCAGGTGGGCTTGCCCTTTGTCGCTTCGGCTTCGGCAAAGGCGGCCTGCAGCGCGGCGATGTCATGTCCGTCGATGCTCAGAGTGTGCCAGCCGAATGCTTTCCACTTGTCGGTGAGCGGCTCAAGATCGAGGATGTCCTTCGTGAAACCGTCGAGCTGAATGCGGTTGTAGTCGACGATGCAGACGATGTTGTCCATCTTGTGATACGGGGCGAACATTGCGGCTTCCCAGATTTGACCTTCCTGGATTTCACCGTCGCCGAGGATGACATAGGTACGGCTCGGGCGGCCGTCGAGCTTTGTGCCGAGCGCCATGCCAATGCCGATCGACAGGCCCTGTCCGAGCGACCCGGTGGAGGCTTCGAGCGCGGGGATGAACCGGACGTCGGGGTGTCCCTGGTAGATGGATCCGATCTTGCGCAGGTTCTTCAGTTCGTCGACCGGCGTGTAGCCACACTGGGCCATCACTGAATAAAGGACTGGGCACGCGTGGCCTTTCGACAGAATGATTCTGTCTCGGTCAGGCCAGTGCGGGTTCGCCGGATCGTGCCGGAGCACGTCGAAGTACAGCGTCACCATGATTTCGACAGCGGACAACGAACCGCCTGGATGACCGGACTTGGCGGCCGTGATCATCTCGACGATTTGCCGGCGAGTCGTGCGACAAATCGCGGCCAGCTCCTCGACGTTCTTCGTTTGGGTCATAAGGGTGTGATTGATAAACCTTCACTTTATCATGTGGAGACCTGGCGCCATTTTGCTGGCGCCACTCCGAGGGAGTTTGAGGCGTCATTACGTGAGGAGCCCGGCGTGCGATCAACTTCAATTCGGTGAAGCCGGAGAGCGGAAACTCGAGTATAATTACCGCATATTATGCGCTGGATAGTGTTGGCGGCCTTTCTGCTCCCGTGTTTCGGAGCGGATTCCACTCGTGAGTTTCTGGAGACCACGACCGCGGCTGTCAGCACGGTTAGTCCGGCCGTTCAGGCGATTGCGCTGAAGTATCTGGGCGTAAGTTGGGCGGTGGTCGACAAGGCCCGTGGGAGCGAGGTGCTACTCGGGGCTTTCTCGGTTGCCGGTGCGATGCCCGGCAGTGTTACGCAGCGGGTGGAGGATCCAGGCGGGAATTGTGGAGGCGCTGGCGGGACTGGATCGGTTTGATGAAGCGCTGGAACGGCTCAACGTGCTGCCCGCGGTGCCTGAGCGCAATACAGCCGTGGATCGCGTAGTGGCCACTCTGATCGGCAAGAAGGAACTGGACCGCGCGGTGGACTTACTGGCGCGGTCGCCTGAGGCCACTGAGTTTCCCTTTGCCGCGGCGGGACGGCTGATGTCCGCGCTGCCTGATACCGACGGTCGGCTGGCCACGGTGTTCGGGTATGCGCTGGAGGGCTGGCGGCGTGTGCCGCAGGGTCCGTTTGCGGTGACGTTTGCCAGACAGTGGAAACGGGTGCCGGAGTCGCTGGCGACCTCTGCTTCGTTGTCACTGGTGCGGGAGCTGATGGATCGCAAGAAAGACGATGGCATCGAGATTTTTGCCACAGGGAAGGGCAAGAAGCTGAAGCTCACTTACACGCAGCGGGACCTTTTGGAAGTGCTTCCGGGGTTGCGGACACTGGATCCCAAAAAGGCCGAGGAGGTGCTGCGGCGGTCGGCCGAACTGCGCGCCGCACTGGAGGAGTTTCCCAATGGGCGTTATTCGGAGGACGAACCCGAGGACTCGGTTATGCCCTTCGGTGCGCCGGATTTTCATGAGGAGGGAGCCAACATCGAAGTGGAGCTGCAGCGCTGGAGTGCGTCGATGGGGCGGGCGATGGAGGTGATGGAGGAGGCCGGCAAGGACCCGGATGCCGCACTCGGGCACGTGGATTCCATTGGGCTGGACTCGCATCGGATCGAGGCGTTGTACGCGATCGCAAAGAAGGCGAAGCAGGAATCGCGAGGTGGGCTGCTGGATCGATGTGCGTCTGATTTAAAGCGAATTAAGAAGCCCGCTGAGCGAGTTCGCGCGCTGGTAGCTATGGCCGGGATCGCGAACGAATCGAAGATGCCGGAGGGGACGCAGCGCTATCTCAGTCAGGCATTCTCGTCGTTGTCGGCAGTGCTGAAGGCGGACGAGGGCAATCAGGAGATCGCCGATTTTCGGCCGTCGACTGCGAGTTGCCGTCATGCCGCGTATCATGCAGCCGAGATGCTCGGACTGGGGGCGGAGTCGCTGCTGGGCGACATTGGCGATCCGGAACTCGCGTTGCTCGCGCGAGTCGAGATGACCCGCGCGTTGCTGAAATTACCGGCCACGAATATCCGTCAGCTGAACGTGGTCAAGGACGAGTAATACCTGTCAGGCTAAGCCGCCCCGTGGCACTTCTTGTACTTCTTGCCGCTGCCGCAGGGGCAGGGTTCGTTGCGTCCGGGTTTCGCTGGCCCGGCGACGGCGACCGCGGCGGGTGCGGCGACTGCGGGGGCGTCGTCGTCCACCTCCTCATCCTCGTCGTGGTCATGGTCGCAGTCCGGACCATGCACGTGCTGGTGGTTGTCGGGATGAAAGACGGGCTTGTGACCCTGCAGCATGAGCCGTTCGTCGAGTGCGATCTCGACCAGTTCGTTCTCTTCTTCGGTCAGACCACCGGCCGCTTCGTCGATGCGGCGGAGCAGCGGGCGCACGCGGCCGGGTGAGATCTCGGCGCGAACCGCGAGCGCGTAGGCGAACAGCGCGTTGGCACGGTAATCCTCATCGGCAAAATAATCGCGCAGCTTTTCCGCGCTGTCGTGAATCCCGAGATATCCAATTCCGCTGATCGCGTGCTTGCGAATTTCCGGGTCGGGATCGGCAAGATGAGGTGGGAAATATTTTGCAAAGGAGCGGTCAAGGGAATTCCACATTGCCGATAATGCGGCAGCGCGAGTGGCTTCATTTTCGTAAAAGCGCTCGGCATAGGTGCGGATGGATTCCTCTTCCGCGCGTTGTCCAAGGCCCACCAGGGCGCCGGCGCGCTCGGTCATTGAGGCCGATTCGTCCTGCAAGGTGTTCAGCATGGCCTGGTAAACATCGTCGTTGTCGGCGACCTCGCTGCCCAGAGCTTCCCAGGATTTGGCGCGAACGCGCTCATCACCGTGCGACTGGGCTGCCTGGAGCAGTTTCTGGACCGCGGTGCTGGTCATGTCGCGGTTGACGAAACCGGAGATCGCTGCCAGGCGGTACTCTTCGTCCTCAGAATCGAGCATCTCCAGCAGATCCGGTTCGTCGAGCACGGAATATTCCGGTCCCGACTGTTCGGGGAAGAACTCGAGGATGTCGAGGGGGGTGACGGTGGCGTCGACTTCGCGGCCGAGCTGCTCGAGGGCATCGCCGATGTCGCTCTTCAGGTGCTCATCTTCTACTTCGAGGAGCAGCGCTTCCAGCATGCCTGTGGCGGCAGGGTCGCCGTACAGACCGAGGCACAGGGCTCCGTCGCCGGCGTCGTATTCCAGGCGGTCGAGGAGAAGTTTGAGAACGCGCTCATCGCGGATCTGGAAGGCTGCGAGCGCGAATGCGACCTCGCTCGCATCGTCTTCGCTCATCTCCTCGTACAGTTCGACGAGCGGGTCGAGGAGGTCGGCCTTGAGGGGCAGGATGGCATCGATGGCGTAGTCGGGGAGGTCGCCGCTGTTGTCGCGGAGATAGCGGACGATGAACGGTACTGCTTCAGGGCTGCCGATCTTTGTGAGGATCAGCAGGATCTGATCGTCGATGTTCAGCGCATCTTCTTCATGCTTTTCGAGCCCGAAGCGCACCAGGTCCGGCACGGCCGCCTGTCCCCGATCGAGAATGGCATTGAGCCAGCGATGATCCATCCCCACCCGCCCCTGGCCGGCTGCGGCGAGGAGATCGGAAACGGGGGCTGCGGCGAACTTATCCGGAGTCAACATGACTTACCAGTATCTCGCGTGGGATGGCCGGGCGCGAAGTGTGAGACTGGATCCTGTGTAGCGGCGCGACAGACTGTCTGTTTGATGCAGCGCTAAGCGCGGTATCGTAGCTTCCTGCCGACGGACAAACGGAATGCACGTACAGCCCGCAGCTGTCAGGATGCACCGTTGTCGGGTAGGGCACGCGGGGAAATGACGTCGACCGTGACGCGGCTGAATGCAGGCACACCGTTCTCGACGCTGGTGCAGGAAATTCTCGACGGGCCGGAGTTTCCTGCGCAGCTTAATTAAAAAAAGGGCGGCCCCCTTTTGGGGGAAGCCGCCCTTTCTCTCCTTAGGCCGGAGCTTATTTCTGCAGCGTGTAGTTAATCTGCACGCTGGTCTGAATCTCGACAGGAACGCCGTTCAGGTACGTCGGCTCGTACTCCCACTGCTTCACCGCCTCAGTCGCCGCGGCGATCAGGTCGGCGTGGACCAGCGAGTTCACGGCCTGCAGGTTGATCACCTTGCCGTAGCGGCCGATCACCGCTTCCAGCAATACGGTCCCTTCGACACCCTGCTCCTTGAGATGTGCCGGATACGCGGGCCGGATCTGCTTCACAAGCTTCGCCGCCTGCATGTTGCCGCCCATCCGAATGCGCTTCGGTGGCCCGGAACTTGCCGAGTTGGCCGGCGCTGCGGGACGAGTGCCGGTGATCGTCACAGACTCGGCGATTCTGCCCACCTGCAGCATTACGGCAAACTGCTGCGCGGAACCTGCCACGAACTCGATTGCATCATGCCGGTACAACTGGAAGCCAGGCTTGCTGACCTCCATCTCATACCTGCCCGGTGGCAGGGCGCTGAAGCGATACGTTCCCGCATCGTCAGTCCGCGCAATCTCTCGTTTGTTGCGGTCCGCGGTGTTCCTCACCAGCACCACCGCTCCCTGAACGCAGGCGCCGCTGGGATCCTGAACCGTACCCGAAAGCGCCGCATTTCCCTGCGCCGGGGCCTTCATGCCCGAGAGCAGTACCACCATTACGGCTGCCACACCGGCTGCCATCAGTTTGCCTTTCATGGTTACACCTCCTCGCTTGATATCCGGCCTCAGGATTAAGCGAACGCGGGTTTCGAGGTTGGACACGTGGGCCATCGCCACCGCGCCAGCCTCGGTCCGGCAACCCGGACCCGCCGCAATCTCCACCAAATGCCCGGCGTAATCGATCCCGTCGATTCCACGCCCGAGTACCTCGTCATCGCACGCCAGCTCGCGTTCCTGCCGCAAAGTATGCAGAGCACGCCATGCCAGCGGGTTATACCAGTGCAGTGCGGTCAGCAGTTCGGCCATCAGTCCGAACAGCCAGTCGTGCCGCAAAATGTGAATCAATTCGTGCGTCAATACAAAGTCGAGCCGTTCGGCATTCCAGCCGCGCGCCGCGGGTGGCAGGAGGATCACAGGGCGAACGACGCCGCGGGTTTCCGGCACCGCGATTCCCGCCGACTCCCAGACGCGGACTCGGCGCGCCACATCAGAGCTGCCAGCCAGCGCCCACACGCGAGCTTCGGCCCAGTGCGCCGGTACGGTCTTCACGCGGTGCCGCTGGGTCAGGCCGGCCCCGATTCGAAACAGTAGCAGTGCTGCGCCCGCCACCCAGATCCAGAGCGCCACGCTGCGCGCCTCGGGCGTCAGCGCAGTCGCCCAGACTTCAGCTACCGGTTGCGACGGCGCATCGCCGCGTCCGCTGTCGGCAGTCACCCACATCACCACGGTGGAACGGATACGTCCGACAGCGGGAGATGCCGCCGGGATCAGCGGCGCGACTGCCGGAACCAGCGCGACCACAGCGAACGACGTGACCAGTACCAGGTGCCGCTGTGCGGCCGTCAAACGATTTCTCAACAGATACAGTAAAGCCAGTGCACCGGCAAATACTCCGAACGGAATGAGAATGGACTCGATCATTTTCGTCCCTGCTCCTTTCGCGCGTCGGTAACCAGCCTGGAAAGCCGCTCCAGTTCCTCGGGGCTCAGGCGCGCCGATTCGGAGTCGAGCAGCGTTCTCACCATCTGCTCGGCCGAGCCTCCAAAGAAGGTATCGAGCAGACTGCGGATAGCGGAGCGGCCCGCGTTCTCCTTGCCCACGACCGGTCGGAACACGTATTTGGCGCCGTCCTCGTCATGCTGCACGCAGCCCTTTTCTTCGAGGATTCGAAGCTGGGCGCGAACTGTGGAGTAGCTGGGCTCGCCCTTCAGCTGGGCCTGAACATCCGCTGCCGAGGCGGTGCCGAGGCGGTAAAGGATGTTCATGATCTGCCGTTCGCGGCGGCTCAGCTGATCGGGTTCGTGCTTCTGCATGGACTTCGCCTCCTCCGTGAAACTTGTGTGCTAAAAATCTAGCACGCTTTCACAGACTCCGGGAACCACGGTTCGGTTCCCGGCGGGCGATGAATATTTCAGGAAGCGCAGACTTGCAACAGCTCACCCTGGAGGGTGCTCTGGAGTTCGGGGGGAATCTTGCCTCGCTGGTGCGTTACGTAGAAGACGTCGATGGCCTTGTGGGCTTCGGTGTCGATGAGCACGACCTCGATGCTGCAGCCATAGGCGGAGAATGTGCGGGCGAGATCGTAGAAGAGGGCGGGGCGGTCCTGCGCGACGATCTCCACCAGCGTGGAACTGGCGGATGCCTCGTTGTCGAAGAACACGGCGGGCAGAATGCGGGCTGCCCGGGTGGGCAACTGGGGACGAGCGCGGCCTCTCAGCAGACGGTCGACGTCTTCCTTGCCGAGCAGGACCTTCCGAACCAGTTGGCGCAGCCGGTCGGCCTCGCCGGCATTCAACTCAAGGGTCCGCATCGGATCTTCAAACATCAGCGAATCGAGAATCCAGCCACTGTTGTTGGCAAAGGCTTCGACTCGCACGATGTTCATACCGAATGACGAGACGGCTCCGGCGAGTCCGGCCAGCAGTCCCGGGCGGTCCTTCGAGACCACTGTGAGATGCCAGGCTCCGCTGCGGCGTACGATCTCGACGGCGGCGCCGGTTTCTTTGGCTTCGCTGGCGAGCTGCATGTGGGAGTCGATCTGCGAGCCGGAATGGGTTCGCAGATAGCGGACGGGGAAGCCTTCCAGCCAGTCCGACTTGTGATCCGGCTGGCGGGCGTGAATGCGGTCGGTATCGAGCTCGCGGGTCAGCTCGCGATGTCCGGCGAGGTAGGCGTGCCAGAGCTGCTCGAGGCGCCAGGGCGTCATTGCATCCGGGTTGACGGCACTGATATCGGCGTAGGTCAGGAGCGTGAGATAGCGCAGCTTTTCCAGCGTTTCAACACGGGTGGCGAGGTCGACGGCTGTTGCCGGATCGCTCAGGTCGCGCGAGTTGATGACGGCTGAGATATCGAGGTGGTGCTCCACCAGAAACTCAACGATCAGTCGCTCTTCTTCCGGCATACCCATGCAGGTGAGCTGCGTGGAAGCTTCGCGCGCCGATGCCTGTGCATGGCCGGAGAGGCCGTCGCTCTTACCGACGTCGTGGAAGATGAGGGCGATAACGAGGAGCGCGGGATCCTGGGTTTCGCTCAGCATTTCCGTAAAGCGGCGGCGTGTGGGATCGGAGCCAGTGCGGAGCCTGTCGATGTGGCTGATGGTGATCAGCGTGTGTTCATCCACCGTGTAGCGGTGGTAAAAATCGCGAATCACGAGGCACTCGATAGTCTTCCACGCCGGGAGCAGCAGGCCGAGGAGACCGGTGTTATCCATGCCATGCAGGGCGAGCGCCGCGTGAGGCTGGGACAGAACCGTTTTCAGGGCGCTCCACTGGTGCGCGGGGTCGGGGAGCGCCACCGTGCGGGCGGTGACGCCTTCCCGGATCCTGCGTTCCGTGTCGATGGACAGCGGAATTCCGTGGCGGCCCACGAATTCAAATAACCGGAATAAAAGCAGTGCGTCGGAGAAGAGATTCTGCGGACTGCGGAGCATCACGCGGTCGCGGATCACGGATATTTCGGTGTTGGACAGACGCGAACGCCAGTCGCGGAAGCTGCGGATAAGGCCGCTGGACAACATGCCTTCGCAGGCCTCCACGGTGCCGAGAGCGGAGCGGTGGATGACTCTCGCATGGCGAAAGAATTCGCGCATCCAGACGGCCGGGTCGGGCGACATCTCTTCCTGCATGTCGAACGTCAGCACATTGGAATCGCGGCCCGCCTGGGTATGCAGGTGAGCTCGCACCGAAAAGAGGAACGCGGCCGCATTATCCAGAGCCGGGTCGGGCGCGGGCGGCGTTTCGCGCAGTTTACTAAGCCATCCCACGACGTGCAGGTCGCGCAGTCCCCCCGGCCCCTCTTTGATATTGGGCTCGAGGTGGGAGATGGTGTTATCGAATTTGAGGTGTCGCGCCTGCGTCATTTCGCAGAGTTTCTGCGCGATACTTTGCCGCTGTGACCGAAAGAACTTCGGGAGCCGGTCAGCGAGCTGTTCGAATAATTCGCTGTCGCCAATAAGGAAGCGGGCATCGAGAAGGCTGATGGCAAGTTCGACGTTGGTGGTGTCGAACTTTGTGCATTCGGCGATGGTGCGAACGGACTGGCTCAGACGGAGGTTGCCGTCCCAAAGGCTGCGCAGGAAAACGGACAGTCCGGTGCGCTGCTCATCGGACTGCAACTCCTTGTCGACCAGCAGGAGGAGGTCGATATCGGAATGGGGGAACAGTTCACGCCGCCCGTATCCGCCCACTGCCACCAGCGCCATTCCGCGGGGAAAAGCGCCGGCGAGCAGTGTGCGATAGGCATAAGTGACCTGCCCGTCGACGGTTGTCGTGCGGCCCCGCAGAAGCGAGGCCCCATCCTGAAATTCCACTTCGTTCCGCCGTATCGAAACAGGGCTAGAGCGCGGATTCGCCACGATCGTCATTACGAATCCGGATGGCCTCGGCGACGTCGAATACGAAGATTTTTCCGTCGCCGATGTTCCCGGTGCGCGCCGCGCCGGCGAGAGTCTTGAGGGCCTCTTCCACGCGGAGATCTGGCAGCACCATTTCCACCTTGATCTTGGGAAGGAGGTCGACGTTGTACTCGTGACCGCGGTAAACCTCCTTGTGGCCCTTCTGTCGGCCATGACCACGGACTTCAGTAATGGTCATGCCGTCAATGCCGATATTCTTGAGGGCTTCTTTGACTTCTTCCAGCTTGAATGGCTGAATAATGGCTTCGATTTTCTTCATTTGTGCGTACCTTTATTGAGACTACGCGTCCAGGTTGTAGCCTTCCTCACCGTGCTGTGTGAGGTCGAGGCCGGTCTGCTCGTCACGGGCGTCGACACGTACTCCGACGACCATATCCACAATCTTGAGGATGATGAACGAGCCGACGATTCCGAGTGCGATCGCGATCGCCGAACCGATCGCCTGATTGAGAATCTGCCCTCCGTTGCCGTCCACCAGTCCGAGAGGCAGTACCTTCCCGGCAGGGTCCTTGAGGGCGTTATTCACGGCGTTTGTTGCGAAGACGCCGGTGAGGATGGCTCCGAGCGTGCCGCCTATGCCGTGCACACCGAAAGCATCGAGAGAATCGTCATAGCCGAGTTTGTTCTTCACAACGGCCACCATCAGATAGCAAACCACACCGGCGGCGAAGCCGATGAACAACGCGGGCATGGGAGCCACGAATCCAGAAGCGGGAGTGATTGCGACCAGACCGGCCACGCATCCTGAGATACCGCCGAGAACGCTGGGCTTGCCGTGCTTCATCCATTCCGCCGCGATCCATCCAAGAGCACCGGCAGCCGCGGCGAAGTGAGTCGCGACGAACGCGCTGGTTGCAAGGCTGGATGCGCCGAGCGCCGAACCCGCGTTGAACCCGAACCAGCCGACCCACAGGAGACAGGCGCCGATAAAGCTCAGCACCAGACTGTGAGGTTTCATGGGTTCATCCGGGTAGCCCTTGCGTTTACCCATGTACAGAGCGCAGGCCAGAGCCGACATACCGGAGGTGATGTGGACCACGGTGCCGCCCGCGAAGTCGAGGCAGGGAATTGTGCCGCCGAGGAAGGCGTTCAGAAAACCGCCCTTGCCCCAAACCATGTGAGCCATCGGGAAGTACACGAAAAGGGCCCAGAGGATCGAATACAACAGCATGGCCGTGAATTTCATTCGCTCGGCGAAAGCGCCGGAAATCAGCGCGGGCGTGATAATCGCGAACATCAGCTGATACACCATGAAGGTCTGCTGCGGGATAGTCGCCGCATAGTCCGCGTTGGGATCCGCTCCCACGCCGTTCAGGAACATGTACCGTAAATCGCCGATTACTGGTGAGCCTTCGCCAAAAGCGAGGCTGTATCCCACGAAGGCCCACAATACTGTGATCACCGCCATCAGGATAAAGCTCTGCATCATGGTCGCGAGTACGTTTTTGCGCCTCACCAGACCGCCGTAGAACAATGCGAGACCGGGGCCGGTCATCATGAGCACGAGTGCTGAACTAACCAGCATCCAGGCGTTGTCGCCGGCAGACTGCGCTGACTTGACCGCCGCTTCAAGAGCGGCGACCTTGTCAGGGGGTTGCTGCGCAAAAAGAGTCACCGCATTCAGAAGACAAAGCGCCGTCAGGACGCTGCCTGCGAACAGGAGCCGAAACCGTCCTCTCAAAAACATTTGCACCTCAGGTTGGTAGTTTGGTTGTTTCAGGTTTCTCTAACTATGCAACGCCGGGGCAAAAGACGGAAGCTAAACCTTTCAATAGCGCCGATCAAAATTTTGTATTGGATCGTTCGGGTTCTTCGAAGCTACGATTGCAGCATTCCAGTACGGCTGAATGCCACAGCCCAAAATTGCTCACAGAGGACACGGACTGTACCAATGAGACGTTACCCCAAATCGCTTCTGAGCCTCGCCTTTCTGCTCGGAGCTTCAGCCTTCGGCCAGACTCCCGCTCCAGCACCGGCGCCCGCTCCTGCCCCATCCGCACCGGTGTTTTCCGCAGGCCCCATCGATTTCAGCGGACTTGTCGACGGCTACTACAGCCTGAACTTCAACCATCCGGCAAGCAAGAACAATGTTCAGCGCAACTTTGACGTCAAGGCCAATCAGTTCAGCCTTAACTTCGCCAAGCTCACCATGGAGCATGGCGCCGATCCGGTCGGGTTCAAGTTCGAGCTTGCAGGCGGCCGCGCAATGGATGTTTTCCACGCAACCGATCCTGCCGGCGTGGAAGTTTACAAGCACATTCTGCAGGCATACGTCAGCTTAAAGCCGGCGAAATGGAAAGGAGTTCAAATCGATTTTGGTAAATTCGTGACCTCGGCCGGCGCTGAAGTTACGGAAACCCATTTGAACTGGAACTATTCGCGTTCGTTGCTCTACGCAAATGGTCCGTATTACCACATGGGTGCACGCCTTGTCGCACCGATGGGCAAGTACTGGACGGGCGGCGTCCAGCTGGTAAACGGCTGGAACAACGTGGAAGACAATAACAGCGCCAAGACGGTCGGTCTGACCTCAACGTTCACCAGTTCGAAGTTCACGTGGGCCAACAACTACTATGTCGGCAACGAGAAGACCGACACGGTGGGCGGCATCAACGTGAAGGCTCCGGGCGTCCGCCACTTCTACGACACCGTTGTGGGTATCAACCAGAGTGGCAAGGCAAGCATGCTGTTCAACTTCGACTATGGCGTGGACAAGAACCCCACCGCGGGCGACAGCAAGTTCTATGGCATCTCGATCCTCGGCCGCGCCATCGCCAACGACACGTTCTCATTCAGCCCCCGTTATGACTGGTACAAGGACAAGGACGGCTTCATTACCGGTACCGCCCGCACCATTCAGGAGTTCACGATGACCGGTGACATGAAGCTCCGCCAGGGCTTCCTGATGCGCCTGGAGTATCGCCGCGACTGGGCCGATGTGAACTACTTTGACCGCGGCAACGGCCTCGGCAACGCTAAGAATCAGAGCACGATTCTGCTCGGCTTTATCGCCTTCTTCGGACCAAAGCCGTAAGCTGTATTAGACTGAAAGCTGCCGGGCTTCCCCGTCCGAAGCCGGTAGCTGGCCTCCGTTACGACCCACCCTGTTCAGGCCCCGATCCCGCCTCGAGTTTGCCGACCTTCCGGAGCCTATACGATGAACTCTGCGTCTGGTACCGATACTCTCCTCATCTTCACAGCTATCTTCTCGGCGTGTCTGCTCCTGTTTCTGCAGGCCGGATTTGCACTCAGCGAAGCCGGACTGTCGCGTGCGAAAAATGCCGCGAATATCATGTTGCGCGGATTCGCCAACATCGGGATTGGAGGTCTGCTGTTTTGGGCCGCCGGGTTCGGACTGTTGTTTGGCGCCAGTAACGGAGTAACTGGCTGGTCGCACTTCGCGCTTAGTCCTTCGGGAGCGGGAGCGTCGCGCGAATACGCTCTGTGGCTCCAGCAGACGATGTGCGCGATCACGGCCGGAAGCATCGTTTTCGGAGCTACAGCGGAGCGCATGCGGTTTGGGGCGGCGGTCTTGCTGAGCGCCGCGATGTCGCTGATTATCTATCCGGTGGTGGGCCACTGGATCTGGGGCAACCTGCTGGTTGCTGCGAATGCGTCTTCGAGCTCCTGGCTGGCCGGGCGGGGGGTCATTGATTTCGCGGGATCCGCGGTCATTCACTGCACCGGTGGTTTTGCCGCGCTGGCCGCTGCGATGGCGGTGGGTCCCCGGCTGGGCAAGTTTGGCAAGGACGGGACTGCCCGGCCGATCGCGGGGCATAACCTGACACTGGCGTCTCTGGGCGTGATGATGGCGTTCTTTGGGTGGTTTGGGTTCACATCAGCTACCGCGCTGCTGACTCCTGGCGTGAGTGCGGGGCGTGTTGCGATGAACGTTCTGCTTGCGGGATTCGCCGGATCGGCAGCATCCCTGCTGGTAAATTGGCTTCGTTTTGGCAAACCGGACGTCAGCATGTCTCTGAATGGCGCGCTGGCCGGACTGGTGGCTATCTCGGCTTCCTGTGCACTGGCTCCGCCCGCTTTTGCCGTAGCTATCGGAGCCGCGGCGGGCGCACTGGTTGTGTTTTCGGTTCTGTCGCTGGATGAAGTGCGCGTCGACGATCCGGTGGGGGCGATATCGATTCACGGGGTTTGCGGCGCTTTCGGCACTGTGGTCGCGGCTGGATTCCACAAAGCTCCGTTCGAACAATTTGCAACGCAGATGATGGGTGTAGCGGCGATCTTCGCCTGGAGCTTCGGTTTCACCTTTGTGCTGCTGAAAGGGTTCGACATGCTCGTGACGGCGAGGGTGTCGGCCGAGGACGAGATCACCGGCCTCGACCTTGCGGAGCACGGTGCACAGGCCTACGGCGACGGGCTGGGAGCGACCAGCCTCGACGCGCCGAGTACCTTGCGGAATCGCAGGTCCCAGACGCGGGCCGACCCAACGCTGAGCCCGGTCACCTGACCAGCTGGGTTGCGCAGAAATCGGATGCTGCCGATGGAACCCTGAAACGCATCGGCCCACGTTGGTGAGAGCGGGATTCGGATGTCGGGAGCCTGCAGCAGGACCAGTTTGCCACCTTCGACAGCGGCGCGCAGTGCGGTTCCGGCTTCGGAGCTGGTGTAACTGCCGGTGAACTGCTCCAGCGTGGTCGGCGAAGGGTTCGACGGTTCGACCTTCTCGAACACTTCAGGGTCGCCTTCGAGCGTAGTGGGGAGTGGCTTTCCCGTGTCCTGGCCGTTCAGGCGGAGGACGCGGAAGTCGCGGGTGCTGCGATATAGGCCAGGCCCCTCGATTCCTTTCACTACTGTCGGCTTGTCCGGGGAGCCCAGCACCGGTTTCAGGAATACCTCAGCGACAGCGCGGCCCAGTTGCGTGGGGTTGGTGGCCACGTTGCAGAGCAGCGCGATCGACAACTGTTGCTCGGGATAACGTGCCAGCCAGGCGTTGTAACTGGCTGTGGTGCCGCTGTGGCTCACTTCCTGCAATCCTCGCCAGCGACTGACCATCAGGCCCGCGGCATAGGCGATCGCAGATCCGTTGTTCAGCTTCGCCCTCTGTATCTGTGCCTCAGCCAGAGCTTTGCCGCCAACGCGGTGGTGGGTGAAATTGAGGTTCCACTTCAGCAGATCACCGATGGTGGTGAGCATGCCGCCGTTGCCGTGCGCGGTTTCAAAGGGCATGTCCGTGCGGAAGCCGTCGCGCGTGGGCTCATAAGCAATGGCCCGATTCGGGACAATTCGCCGAAAATCGTCGCGCCATCCGCTGGAAGTCATCTGCAGCGGGGTGAATATTTCCGCCTTTGTGAATTCCGCCAGGGTCTTGCCGGACACGCGGCCGACGAATAAAGCGAGCAGATTATACCCGGTATTTGTATAGGAATAGTGGTCACCCGCGCGGTAGTTCAGCGACCTCTGCCGGGCGGCAATGTCGAGCACGTCGCGATTGGTGTAGGCGACGGTGGAGAACCGTGGTTTGCCCGCGATTGCACCTACGCCGCCCCAGTCGCGCAGTCCGCTGGTGTGGTTCATCAGGTGTCTCAGAGCGACCACTGAGGGCGCATAGTCGGGCAATTCGGGGAAGTACTTTCGAGCGGGGTCGTCCAGCGACGCCTTGCCGCGCTGCACCAGCAGGAGCAGGGAAGCGGCTACGAATTGTTTGGACACCGATCCCGCTTCGAACACGGTCTCCGTTGTGTTCGGAACATTTCGCTCCAGATCCGCCATGCCGTATGCCGCCTTGAGAACGGTCTTGTCGCCGATGCCCACACCTGCCGCGCAGCCAGGTGTGTTGTTGTGAGCGAACTGCGAGAAGATGCGGTCCAACTGAGCTTTCGCGTCGGGAGGGGGAGAGGTTTGGGCAACCGCAACTCCTGCGAGCCACGCCGCCGCCAATGACAGCCGAAGGGTCATGAAACTGGAATTCTATCAGTGTTATTCCAGCAGCAACGCGGCTGCGATGTTGACGGTGTCGATGTCGACGCCACTGCCCTCGTCGTTGTCGTAAAGCTGCAGCGGTCTGGGCTTCTCGCCGGGAGCGATAAGGGTCGCCTTTTTGTACTTTGCCAGTAAATGCACGGTCACATTTTCCACCGGGAATCCGGAGTAATTCACCAGATGAAGGACAGTGTGGCTGCCGTCTTCCGACTGGATGAAGCTCGACAACATGCTGGAGACGTTGAACAGTCGCACGCCGAGATTCTGACGCCCGGTCATGTGGTTCATATCCTTCCAGATTTCGTCGAGCATCTTGACGTCTGCTTCCGGGAGCGTGATGCGGTCGGAAGTGACGGGAGGGAACTTCCAGGTCGCCGGCCCGCTGAGTGTCGAGCCACCTGCTTTTCGCATTGCCGCGAGAGTGGCTTTCTGGGAGTCGGTGAGGCTGGAGGGGTCGACATCCACGGCCATGCTGAGCCCTTTCACCGACTCAGGTCCGAGGCTGTGTGCGGGGACTGCGCGCACCGGTGTATGCTTCACCGCGATCATGTCGAGCACGCCGCCGGAGTAGAGCGCACCGCTGTCGACGTCCTGCACGATGCCCAGTTTGCTGACCGGCTTCATGCTGCGCCACTCGGGTTGCTGTTCATACCAGGCCGCTGCCGCGGTGATCTTTTTCCAGTCGCGAACCGCTGTCGCTTCGCGCGCTTCCAGCCGCTTTCGGAAGTTGTCGTCGAGAGCGATCACCCAGCGCGCGCCGATGATGGCCGCGTCGGCGATGGCCTGCATGTAGCGTTCGGGCGTGATGATGGTGTTGGCGGGCGGGAGATTTCCGAGCCACACGGGCGTGCCTGGGGCCGCGGCCCGTACGAACCGGAGAAAGCCGCCGTTGGTGTTGATCCAGGGAGCGCCGCTGGGGGCCGCTTTAGCCTTGCCGTCGTCCTCAGCCTGAATACCCGGCCAGACGGCCTGGCTGGTGGCAACTACAGGACCCGCATCGAAGCGCATTGCGGCACGGGGCACCATGGAAATCACGGTCAGCTCCGGGTTCGTGATAAAGCCCTTTTCGAAGATGCCTTCCAGCACGACTCCGTCCAGTTTCAGGCTGGAGGCGAGGGCGGCCTGCCGCTTTGCTTCGGCGCCTGGACGGATCACGCCGAGCACGGTAAGCCTGCGTTTGCGCGCTTCGGAGAGCATGGGCTCTGACCACGTCGCGGGTTCCGCCAGAAGGCAGTTCACCGGCGTGCCGTCGAGCAGTTCCAGCGCTTTGGGGTCGGTGGTTGCCCAGCGCATGGGCACCAGGTCGGCGGCAGAGGCCGCCAGCAGAAGCAACGCAAACAACATGGCTGTCTACCATTATCATGAAGGGCGTCCCCACGTATGGAATTAAAAGCACTCAAACCAGAAGTCCTCCTCCACGTCGCACGGCTGATCACGGTACCTCTGAAGGGCCTTGTCGCCACAGTCGAACTGCTGGATGAAGGTTCCACTGTCCCCTTCATCGCGCGGTACCGCAAAGAGGTGACGGGGAATCTCGACGAAGTCCAGATCCGCGATGTCGAGGAGAAGCTCGGGTACTTCCGAGAGCTGGAAGATCGGCGGCAGACGGTGCTCGACACAATCGACGGGCAGGGCAAGTTAACGCCGGAACTGCGGGCACGCATTGAGGCTACGTTAGAGAAGAACGAGCTGGAAGACCTGTATCTTCCCTACAAGCCGAAGCGCCGCACCAAGGCGTCCATCGCCCGCGAGCGCGGGCTGGAGCCGCTGGCGCAGTATCTGTGGGACCAGGTGCCCAACGGCAGGCCGCTGGAGGCATTCGCGGAGACGTTCGTGAAACCGGAGGCTGGAGTAGAGACGCCGGGCGGGGCACTGGAAGGCGCCCGGCACATCCTTTCGGAGTGGATCAGCGAGAAGGCCGAATACCGCAAGGCGCTGCGAGCCATGCTGTTCGAACACGGCATGATCGTGAGCAAGGCCATTGAGGGCGCGAAAGACCCCGAAGGCAAGTTCACTATGTACGCCGATTTCAGGGAGCCGGCGAAGTCAATTCCGTCGCACCGTATGCTGGCGATTCGCCGCGGGGCTAAGGAAGAGGTGCTGTCCTTTGAGATCGAGCTGGACGCGCGGCCTGTGGTGGAGTGGCTGCGCCAGCACGTCATTCGCGAAAAGGGCGATTGGGTGGAGCATCTGCAGGAAGCGCTGGAAGACGCGTGGGACCGGCTGCTGAACCCGTCGCTGCAGACCGAGGTTCGGCTGGAGTTGAAAGACCGGTCGGACGAAGAGGCGATTAAGGTCTTTCGCGAGAATCTGGAGAATCTCCTTCTCTCGCCGCCTGCCGGACAGATCGCGGTGCTCGCGCTGGATCCGGGTCTGCGCACCGGGTGCAAAGTGGCGGTGGTGGATGACACGGGTAAGTTCCTCGGGCACTCCGTGGTGTATCCGCTGGAGCCGAAGAACGATGTGATTGGCACGGCGCGGATTTTGCGCGAGCTGATCGACAAGCACCATGTTCGGGCGATAGCGATCGGCAATGGCACCGGGTCACGAGAGGCCGATGGGTTCGTGAAGGACTTTCTGCGTCAGGCTGGGCTCAGCGACTGCTTCTCAGTCGTGGTCAGCGAATCGGGTGCGTCGATATACTCGGCGTCCGATATTGCCCGGCAGGAGTTCCCGGAGTTGGACCTGACGGTTCGTGGCGCGATCAGTATTGCGCGGCGGCTGCAGGATCCGCTGGCCGAACTGGTGAAGCTGGATCCGAAGTCGATCGGAGTGGGGCAGTATCAGCACGACGTGGATCAGAAGAAGCTGAAGCAGGGACTGGAGTCGACCGTCGAATCCTGCGTGAACCGCGTGGGTGTCGATCTCAACACGGCTTCCTGGGCGCTGCTCCGGTACGTGGCTGGTATCAATGAGCGGACCGCTTTGAAGATTGTCGAGTTCCGGAATGAGAAGGGCCGGTTCCGGTCCCGCATGCAGCTGACCGCGGTGCCGGGGTTCGGCCCGAAGACGTTCGAGCAGGCAGCTGGCTTTCTCCGTATTCGAGGCGGCGACAACCCGCTGGATATGACGGCGGTGCACCCGGAGTCCTACCCAGTTGTGGAGCAGATCGCGAAGTCGCTGGGCGTCGGTGTGCACGACCTTGTGAAGGACCCGACGCTGGTGGAGAAGGTCAGGATGGAGGGCTTTCAGACCGAGCGCGTCGGTATGTTCACGCTGACCGATATCCGGGAGGAATTGCGTAAGCCGGGTCGCGATCCGCGCGACAAGTTTGTGGTGCCGCAGTTCCGTGACGATGTGAAGTCGCTGTCCGATCTGGCTGAGGGGATGGTGCTGGAAGGCGTGGTTACGAACGTGACGAAGTTCGGCGCGTTTGTCGATGTGGGTGTGCACCAGGACGGACTGGTCCACGTGAGTGAGCTTTCGGCGCGGTATATCAGAGACCCGGGCGAAGCGGTGAAGGTGGGGCAGATCGTCAAGGTGAAGGTGCTGCAGGTGGATTTGAAGTCGAAGCGAATCGGGCTTTCGATCAAGGCACTGGAGGCTCCGCGGGAAGCCCCGAAACCGAAACCTCAGCAACAGAAGCAGTCGGTGGAAAAGCAACTGTCGGATCTGAGCTCGCGGTTTCGGACAAGGTAACGAAACGAAGCCAAATGAAAAAGGGCCAGCTCCGAGGAGCCGGCCCTTTTTTGCTCTGCTTGTACGGCGGTTTAAGGCACGGTGGTCGAGATGAAGCGAACCGTGACCGTAGTGGTCGCCTGCTGGCCCAGCGCGTTGCGGACCGTCAGGTTGAACACATAGTCGCCGAACTGACCGCTGAACTGTACGCGGGTGATGGGCTGGCCCTGATCGAGGACCGTTGCGCCAGTACCCACGGGGCTCCAGATGTAGGTGAGAGCGCCGCCGGCAGGGTTGGTCGACCCCGTGGCATCGAGCGTGGTCTCACGGCGAATCGTCTGAATCGTCGCGGGACCAGTGATGACAGCGGTCGGCGGAGCCGGAGCCGGGGTCACGTTGACCGAAACCGTACAGGTGGCCGTGCGATTTTCGGTTCCTGTGGCGGTCAGGGTGTACGAGGTAGTCGCGGTAGGTGCGACGGTGATGGGCCCGTTGAGGCCAGCACCGGCGACGGCCGGCGAGAACGTAACGCGGGTGGCGTTCGTCGTGAAGTAGTTGATGACGACGTTACCGCCAGCGGTGGTGCTGGTGGTCGGGGTCGCCTGGCAACCGCCGATGACGGGAGCCGGGGTAGGCTGTACCGGCGGCGTGGTGGTGTCCGGGTTGACGGTGATGGGCGCGTTAGCCTGGACCACGCCACCGCGATTACGAGCCGTAATCACGTAGGTAACCGAGGTGTTCGGCGAGACGGCGCGAGAGCCGCTGGCCGGAACTTCGCCAAGACCGGTGATGTCAACCGTATCGGCGTTCTCTACGTTCCAGGTCAGAGTCGAGGACTGGCCCACGGTGATGGTGGTGGGGTTGGCCGCGAAGCTGATGATACGGGGCGGCTGTACCACCGGGGTGCCTGGATTGACGGTGACGGTCGCGGTGCAGCTAACCGGGCCACGCGCGTTGGTGGCCGTCAGGGTATAGGTAGTGGTGGCAGCCGGCGTTACCGTGCGGGAGCCCGCGCGGTCGACCGCACCGATACCGTTGCTGATGTTGACGCTGTCGGCGTTCGCAGTCGACCAGCTCACGGTGGAAGCCTCACCGGCGGTGATAGTGGCCGGGCTTGCGGTACAGGCAAGGAACTGAGCCAGGGGCTGTTCTTCCACGATCACGCGGGCGATGGCCGTAACCTCGCCGCGGGCGTTACGGGCGGTCAGAGTGTAGGTGGTGCTCTGAGTCGGGCTGACGGCGCGCTGGCCGTTGGCCGGAACCGTTCCGATACCGTTGGAGATGGTGACGCTGTCGGCGCCGATCACCTGCCAGTCGAGCATGGACTGCTCGCCCGAGCGGATATTGGTCGGAACCGCCTGGAAGCGGACGATCTGGACCGGAGCGACCTGCTGCGGAGCCGCCGTGGTGACGGTTACGCTGTCGACGCTCTGGAGATTCTGCGGGTCCTTGACGACGAGGCGGAAGCCATAGCTCTGGCCCTCAGCCGCGGTGAAGGTGGCGCGGGCCGTGTTCATGCCGGAGATCGACACGGACGGGCCGGAGACCTGCGACCACTGGTAGGTGAGCGCATCGCCTTCCGGATCGAACGAACCGGAACCGTCGAGAGTGATATTGCCAGCCTGCACACCGATCTGATCGGCGCCGGCGTTGGCAACTGGCGCGTCGTTGCCGGTGCGGACCGTACGGGTCAGCAACTCATAGCGAACGCGGGGAACATCCATCGGAACGGCATGGCGGATCCCGTTGTAGCCTTCGAGGTAATCCTTCGGGCGCATGAAGTTACCGAACTGGAAGCCGGCAACCACGCGGCCGTTGTTGTCGCGGGTCAGCATCGTTTCGTTGAAGCCGCCCTCGAGGGTGAACGCGAAGCGGTCGCTGAGCGGGAAGATGAAGCGAGCGGTACCGCCAGCCTTGCCATTGCTGTTCATGGCGCTCTTCAGGTAACCGATGTTGCCTTCGAAGTAGTTGTTGTTCCACATACCCAGGGTGGTCTGGGCTCCAACCTGATCGACGACCTTGATGTAGTACTGAGTGAACACGTTGCGCGCCAGCGAATTCTGAGCGATCACCGCGTCATTCATGAACGCCTTGGATCCGAAGATACCGACCTTGCCGCGGCTGAACAGGTAATCGAGCATAAAGGACGCCTGGCCGAGAGTGCCGTTGCCGTTGAGGGCGCCGGTGTTGATCTCAGAAACAGGACGGTCCGTGAACAGGCTGCGGCCCGGAGTACGGCCGGAGAAGTTCACGTTCTTCATGCTGGCGAAGATACCAGCCTGAGCGCGGCTGTGGAAGCGGTTTACGAGACCGATATCGGCCTGGCCTTCCTGACGGTCTTTGAAGTACATGTACTCGCCCTGCATCTGGACGGCGAACTGTTCTTTGAACGGCAGGAACAGGCGGCCGCGGCCACTGAAGGTGAGTTCGCCATTCTGATCGGCGCCTGCATTGATGCCGACGATGGAGAAGCGCGGCATGCGAGCCTTTTCGATTTGCTCCGCGGTGCGCGTGTCGACAATCTGTGAGGTTTCTGCGGCGGTGAGCGGCTTCGGCTGCGCCTTCACGTATTGGTCGAGCGCGTCGTGAGCCTTGCGGAGATCACCCAGTTCCTTGCGGAGCTGGTCGTTGTCGCCGGTGATCTTCTTCAGCATGTCGGCGATCTGGTCAAGCTTGTCGAGCCGGCGCAGAATCTCGTCGCAGCATTTCTGCTGTGCCGCCATGAGGTCTTTGAGCATCTTCAGGGTGTCGCTAATTCCACCCTCGCCGATTACCCGACCCTGCTCATCGGTAACGGTCATGAAGACGCGGCGGTTCATGAACCGAGCTTCTTTGGAGCGGTCATTAATCTTCGGCTGTGTTTCGCCGAAAGACGTTGCCGTGAGCTGGCTGGCGTTTGCGCCGTACTTAATGAGAAACTCGCGAACGGCGTCTGCACGCCGCTGGCCCAGCCGCTGGTTATAAGCGTTGGACCCAATCACATCGGCGTGGCCTTCCAGCTTAACCTTGTATCCCGGATTCTGTTTGAGCAGATCCGCAAGGCGCAGCAGGCTAGGATAGCCATCTGTGAGTATTGGCGAGTTGAACTCGTAGTTGATCTCTTCCCAATCTTCTTTCGAAGCTGTAGTACTCAGCCCCTGTGCGAACAGGCAGGTGCTGAAAAGAGAGAAGAGAACGAGTAACATCGCGTACCGCTGGTACTTCATTGAAACTCCCCCTCTGATCTTGTTCTTGTTGTCCGTATGTCGGACCCGTGAAGCATTTTGTGTGGACCGACCTTCTCGAATCATACACTAAATCGTTCATAAGACGCAGTTTTGGGCACATGGTTTCGAACTGTATGCTTTGTTTCTCAAGTTACTGCCGGAAAGCTGGGTTTTCCCGTTTTGCGGCAGTCGAATGTCTGACTTACAGCAGTACTACTGCTAACGTTTGTCACCAGTACTGTGCCTTACCCTTTCGTCGCCCGTGTTACACTTACAACGCTGTCAGGAAGGTGGCCGCCCGCTTCGGTGGGAGGAAAGTCCGGTCTCCACAGGGCAGCATGCCGGCTAACGGCCGGGGGGAATCGGCTTTAACCGATTTTTACGGAAAGTGCCACAGAAAATATACCGCCTGCTGCAAGGCAGGTAAGGGTGAAAAGGTGCGGTAAGAGCGCACCGCGGCCGGAGTAATTCGGCTGGCAGGGCAAACCCCATGCGGAGCAAGACCAAATAGGGGAGGAGGGACGGCCCGTTCCTTTGAACTCCCGGGTAGGTCGCTAAAAACCGTCAGTAATGGTGGTTGTAGATGAATGGTCACCAGCCGCTTCGGCGGTGTACAGAAACCGGCTTATTCCCTGACAGCAACAGATCTTCTACGGTGACAGCTTACGTTGTCACCGTAACTGACTGTGATTATGCGAATGCCGGGGTCTGTTTCTTCCCGGAGGCGATTGTCCTTCGGACCGCGCCGAACCAGCAACGCCATGCCATCCCGACCACGCGGGTGACTTCGGACCGGTCAAACGGTTTCAGCAACAGATCGTAACCACCCAAATTCAAAACTTCCGCCCACAAACGATCATCGGCGTGACGCGAAACTACTAACACCAGTGGCGCCTGCGACTGAGTCTCGGCTGTACGAAGAATATCTTTCCAGGTGCCGTCGGGCAAGATGCTCTCAGTAACTACAACTGAGTACCTGTCCAATGGGATGTGACATGTGGCTTCCTGTACCGACCCACAGTGAATAATTAGCCAGTCACGGTGGTGAAGGATGTTACGCAGGCTGGCAAGGTCATCCGCGTGCGGACTGACCAGGAGGATGGAAATTTTTTCCGACGCTGCAACAGAAGCCGGTATAAAATTCATGGTCGACGACATAGTGAAGAGCACCCTTTTGCCAAAACTGCTGACCTGCCTGAGCCACAACCGGTAACATCCCCGATTAACAAATCTTCAGCAAACGCAAGACCGTCGGGTATAGAGTCATAACCAATGCGGAACCGTGTCGCATGTAGCGGTGAGATGAGGTAACGGAATTCCGCTCTCACGGCCCGTGCCGAAGGATAATGGTGGAACATGCAGACCAGCAAGAGCGAGGCACTGTTTGCCCGGGCCCAGAAGGTTACTCCTGGTGGCGTCAATTCCCCGGTACGGGCGTTTCGGGGTGTTGGTGGCACTCCACGATTCATCGACCATGGCGAGGGGGCGCGGCTGTTCGATGTGGACGGAAATTCCTACATTGATTACATCTGTTCGTGGGGACCTCTGCTGCTGGGACATCGGCCTCCTGCCGTGATCGAGGCGCTGCGGCAGGTGCTCGAGATCGGCACCAGCTTCGGAGCGCCGACGGAGCGCGAGACAGTCCTGGCCGAGATGATCCGGGAAGCCGTGCCAACGATGGAGATGGTCCGGCTGGTGAACTCCGGCACCGAGGCTACAATGTCGGCGCTGCGCGTGGCTCGCGGCTTTACGGGGCGCGATTTGACCGTGAAATTTGAGGGCTGCTATCACGGTCACGTGGATTCGCTGCTGGTGAAGGCGGGTTCGGGCATGGCGACGCTGGCGATCTCCGACACTGTTGGTGTGCCGGAGCCGTTCGCAGCCACCACTATTGTGCTCCCGTTCAACGACCTGGAGGCGGTAAGGGCGACATTTCGCGAGCGCGGGGACAAGATCGCGGCGATTATCGTCGAGCCGGTTGTCGGCAACATGGGCTGTGTGCCGCCAGCGCCGGGATTCCTCAAGGGGCTGCTGGAAGTGACCGATCAGTATGGTGCGCTGCTGATTTTCGACGAAGTGATGACAGGGTTCCGGCTGGGCTGGGGCGGAGCGCAGGGGCGATTCGGTGTGAAGCCGCATATGACAACGCTGGGCAAAGTGATCGGCGGCGGGCTTCCGATCGCCGCGTATGGCGGGCGCGCCGACATTATGGCGAAGGTGGCGCCGGCGGGCCCGATTTACCAGGCCGGTACTCTGTCCGGTAACCCGCTGGCGGTAAGTGCGGGTTTGGCGATGTTACGTTTCCTCAAAGCAAACCCGTCCGTCTACACGCAAATTGAGGAGCGGACGGCACAGTTGTGCGCGAACCCGCCGGCGGGTGTGACGGTGAACCGGGTGGGGTCGATGTTCACGTTCTTTCTCACCGATTCGCCGGTCACGGACTGGGAAACGGCGAAGAAAGCGGATACGAAGAAGTTTGGCCGGTTCTTCCACTTCATGCTGGAGCATGGCGTGTATCTGGCGCCTTCCCAGTTTGAAGCTGGGTTCGTTTCGTATGCGCACAGCGAAGCGGACATTGCCGCGACGGTGGATGCGGCCCGGGCGTTTTTCGCGCAGGATGATTACTGACGTTTGAGCCTGGCGGGTCTGGGGACCCGCCGCAGGCCTGGGGGCCTGCCCCCCCAATGTCAAGTTTTATCTGGGGCGGGAGACTAGCCGTGAGGCTGGTTCCACCGGAGAAACTGCCAGGCGGAGAAGACGAGCACAGATCCGAAGAACAGCAAGCTGGCTGCTATGACGGTACGGCGGCGGGTGGGGGTGAGCTCCCTCGCCTGCACGTTGATCGAGTTGGAGGTTTGCACGCTGAGGCGCACCTTTGTGGCGAAGCGGCCCTCAATTCGGTTGTCGACGAGAAGGACGTAGTCCCCGGCTTCGGGCACCACAAGCCGGATCCGTCCGTCGTTTTGGAAGCCGCTGCTGAAAATCGGGCGGAAGGAGCGGCCGCGCTGGAGACGTTCGGCCTCAGACCGTGCCGCGATCAGGACCTGAACACGCGAACCGTGGATTACCTCGAACTGCCCTTCGACTGTAGTGTTGTGTTGCGGAATCGGGAGGTCGACCGCTACCCAGCGCGCGGGTGGCACCTCAAGCAGGGCATTGCTCATCAGCGCGGCGAAGGCAAGCAGCAGCATCAGCGATAGCCCGCTGCCTGGAGTTCAAACAACTCCGAGTAACGGCCTCCGCCAGCCACCAGATCTTCGTGCGACCCCTGCTCGACGATTTGCCCGGCTTCGAGAACCAGAATGCGATCGGCCATTCGCACGGTCGAGAATCGATGGGAGATCAAAACGGCCATCTTGCCGCGGGTGAGCGTTGTGAACTGCCGGAACACCTCGAACTCGGCGCGAGCGTCCAGTGAGGCTGTCGGCTCATCCAGCACCAGGACCTGCGCGTCGCGCATGTAGGCTCGGGCGAGCGCGATCTTTTGCCACTGCCCGGCTGAGAGATCGACGCCGCCATCGAACCTGCGGCCCAGCATCTGCTCGAAACCGGCGGGAAGCGCGTCGATAACTGAGCCGGCGCGAGCCTGAGCGGCAGCCTGCTGGATGCGGCCACGGTCGTCGAGCGCTTCCACGCGCCCGAGCCCAATGTTGTCCGCGGCGGTCATGTCGTAGCGCATGTAGTCCTGGAAGATCACTCCGATCTCCCGGCGCAGGTCATCGACATCATAGTCGCGGAGGTCCACACCGTCCAGCAGGATCTCCCCGGCGACGGGGTCGTAGAGCCGGGAGAGTAGCTTCACAATGGTTGTCTTGCCTGCGCCGTTTTCGCCGATCAGCGCGATTCGTTCTCCGGCTTCAATGCGGAATGACACACGGTCGAGGACCCGCTTCTCTGAGCCTGGATAGCTAAACGAGACATTGCGGAATTCGTAGCCCGACCGAATCGGCCGTGGTGCGGGAATCGCGTCAGGCTTCGAGGCAATGCGCGGTTGGGTGCGGAAGAAATCGAACAGGTCCTCAAGGAACATGGCCTGCTCGGCAACGTTGGAGAATGTCGAGAAGATCTGCTCCATCAGGCCACGGGAGCGGGCGAAAGCGGCGGTGAGGAAGGTCAGATCGCCGACAGAGAGCGCGCCCGTCATGGTGCGATGCAGGATGATCGCGTAAGCCGAATAGTAGCCCGCTGTGGGGAGAATGTTGAGCAGCGTCCCGGTCGCAGCCTTGCGAATGGCGAGCCGCTTGTTCTCGTCATAAAAGCGTTCAAACAGAACGCGTGCGCGCTCAGTGAGATACGGGCCGAGCCCGAAAATTTTCACCTCTTTCGCGCTGTTGTTGCTGGCGCCGAGCATCCGCAGGTAGTCGAGCTGCCTGCGCTCAGGCGTCCAGCGGAAGAGCAGGGAATAGCTCAGCATGGCGAATCGAGTTTCGCCGAGGAACACGGGTACAAGTGCCAGAGTCAGCAGGGGCAAAAACCAGGGCGAGAACCACACGATGCTGGCGGAGAGGCTGAGCAGGGTGATGAACTGCTGGCACATTCCGGCGAGCGAGGCCAGCATGCCGAGGCGGCCAGTGGTCTGCCTGCGTGCTCGCTCCATCTTGTCGTAGAAGACAGGGTCCTCAAAGGAGATCAGGTCGAGCTTCCCCGCGTGTTCCATCATTCGCAGGCTGATGACGTTGGTGAAGCGGTCCCCGAGGAGGCTGTCGAGCAGGCCGATGGCACGGCCAATGACATCAATGGATACCGCGAGTCCGGCCTCGGCGGCCAGCAACGCCCAGACCTCGGGAACGTCGCCGCCGGTATGCGAGACCAGAGCGACGACGTTATCAATGATTAGGCGCGCGATCCAGAGCATCGCCACAGGGATCAGGGAGGAGACGAGGCGCAGTGCAAGACTCGACAAGGCGAGCCACTGGCCAGTCTCGCGGACCATCAGGAGAAGCGGCGGAATGTTTCGGAGGGCGGCGATCCGGTCCCGCCACCCGGATGCGGACTCCTTCGTTGGTGCAACGGGCGGGTGCAAGATTCCAGTGTAGCGGCCCAGGGTGTAGCAAAACGCCGACGGTTTGGGTCATATAGTGCAGAGACCGACACAATGATTCGCAAACTCATGTTCCTTGCGGCGCTCGCCGCCCTTCCGATGCTGGCCCAGACGACAGCGCGCCGAGGCTATATTGCGGCTTATGGGGAAGCTTCCGTCTCGGTACGTCCCGATATGGCGACCGTCAATCTTGGTGTCCTGACGACGGCGCAGTCGGCCACCGATGCCGCGGCGAAGAATGCGGATCAGGCGGCCGCGGTGATCGCGGCGCTTCGAACCGTACTCGGCGCAGGTGCCGAAATTCGAACCGTCAACTACTCCGTTGGCCCGACTTATCAGTACCCGCCGGGCGGTGGACAGCCTGTGTTGACGGGCTTCCAGGTGACCAACATCGTTCAGGCGACCATTAATGACACGGCTCTGATCGGCCGCGTCATTGATGCGGGAATCACCGCGGGCGCCAACCGGATCGACGGAATCAGCTTCGGTCTCAAAGATGAGGATCCGGTGCGGGCTCAGGCGCTTCGTGCGGCGGCCCAGAAGGCTCGCCAGAAGGCTGACAGCATCGCCGGCGGGCTGGGTGTGCGGACCGGCGCGGTGATCGCGGCGGATGAGGGGTATCAGAGCTCACGCGTCGCAACCACCACCGAGCGCGTGGGACTGGCTGCCGCCGCGACTCCGATCGAGACGGGCACCATGACCGTGAGGGCCACAGTCACCCTGCAGTTAGAAGTGGTTCAGTAAACAGCTTTCTTCCCGAGAACGGGCGGCGAATTCCGTTACTGCGCCGCCCGCCTTTTTGTCTCGAAAGTACTCCGAAATTTCTTCACCTTTGGCGCGACCACGAACATGCAGTAGCCTTGCAGCGAGTGCTGGGCGAAGTAGTTCTGGTGGTAATCTTCGGCTGGCCAGAACGTCTCGGCAGGCACGATTTGCGTGACGACAGAGGCCGAAAATGCGCGGTCCCGCTCCAGTTCCGCGACGGTGTCTTCCGCGATTTGGCGCTGCTTCTCAGAGTGGAAGAAGATCGCGGATCGGTACTGGGATCCCACGTCACTACCCTGGCGGTCCTTCGTCGTCGGATCGTGAATCACGAAGAATACTTCCAGGATTTCGCGGAACGAGGTGATGTCGGGATCGAAGGTGAGCTGAACCACTTCGGCATGTCCGGTTGTTCCTTCGCACACTCTGCGGTAGTCCGGGTTGTCGACATGGCCGCCCATGTAGCCCGACACCACCGATTCCACTCCCTCCATCTCCAGATACACTGCTTCCAGGCACCAGAAGCAGCCTCCGCCCAGCGTGGTAATTTCGCGATTCGGCATAAAGAGTGAGATGCATGTGCGGGCCGTTCGGCGTCAGTTCGGCAGAATTTCGTAACGCACGAAGGCGAAACGCCTGCTGTCGGGCGCCCAGGAGTTCACGTTGATGGTGCCCTGTCCGCCGAAGACCGACTTCAGGACCCGGATCTTCGAGACGTCGGGCTTGCCATCTTTGAGCGTCGGCATTAGCCGGAGCTGGACGTTCTGGTTGGCGGGGTGACCTTTGGTGCCCTTCGGAAATGACACGATGACGTACCACTTGCTGTCAGGCGACGGGTGTGGGAACCAGTCCTCCATGTCGTCGCTGGTGATTCGCTCGGCTAGCTTGTCGTCCGGGCCGCCGCCTGACGCGGGGATGCGCCACACGTCCCAGGAGCCGGAACGGTCGGAATTGAAGTAGATCCACTTGCCGTCGGGCGAATAGTCGGGGCCGTCGTCGTAGCCGGCATGCGACGTGAGGCGCTGCTCCTCGCCACCGCCGACGGGAATGCCGAACAGGTCGAAGTTGCCGTTCCGCTGGGCGCAGAAGGCGAGGGTTTTGCCGTCGGGCGACCAGCCGTGATAGTAGCTGGGCGTCGCGTTGGTGATCTGCTTCGGCGTTCCTCCGCTGGACGGCAACGTGTACATCTGCCCGGCTGAGATGACGAACGTCTTGCCGTCTGGCGAGATGCCGTGATCATTATTGACGCGGCTGATTGTGCCGGAGTCCACCTCCACTGGCTGGCCACCGGAGACGGACAGCTTCCAAAGCTTGCCACCGGAGTTGAGCAGCAGGTACTTGCCATCGGGCGACCAGTTCGGCGCTTCGAAGAGTTTGTCGGCGGAATAGACGACCTTCTCCCTGCCTTTGAGGTCGAGAATGGCGACGTGGCTCCGCACCTTTGGTCGGGGCGGCTGCGGTTTCGACGGCTGTTGTGCGAGGGCGAGCGCCGGCACAAGTAGCAGGGAGGCGACGAACTGAGTCATTGTGATTTTCCTGAAACGACAACAATACCGGATTCGGTAATGTGATGACCATTGGCCCGGTCCTGTTCGGGATCGAGGCCGATCACGCTGGATTCGGGGATATCGACATTGGCGTCGATGATAGCGCGGCGAATACGGGAATAGCGGCCCACCTGCGTGTTGCTGAGGATGATGGCCCCCTCGACTTCGCAATAACTGTTCACGCGAACGCCTGGGGAAAGGACACTGTGCATGACCCGTCCACCTGACACGATGCAGCCTGGGGAAACGATGGAATCCATGGCGACCCCCATCCTGCGGCCTTCCTGGGCGAACACGAATTTAGCCGGAGGCTGCTGGACGAGATGGGTGCGAATCGGCCAGCGTGCGTCATATAAGTTGAATTCCGGGATGACGGCCACCAGGTCCATGTTGGCCTCGTAATAGGCATCGAGGGTTCCGACATCGCGCCAGTACCGCGCCGACTTGTCGTTAAGGTCGCGAAAATCGTAGGCGGAGACGCGATATTTCGACATGGCGTCGGGCAGGACGTTTTTGCCGAAGTCGTGTGCGGAATCGGGCTTTTCGGCGTCAGCGCGGAGCAGATCGGTCAGAACCTGCCGGCGGAACACATAAATGCCCATTGAAGCGCTGACCATCTCCTCGTTAAATACGCTGGGTACCGGGTTGCCGTGCTGTGGTTTCTCCTCGAAGCCGCGGATGGTGTAATTCGGAGCGATGTCGCAGATTCCAAAGCGCGTCGCCTCAGCCGGGCTTACCTGGATGGTCGCGATAGTGATGTCGGCGTTCTGGCGGTGATGCCAGTCGATCATCTCGTGATAGTTCATCTTGTAGATGTGATCCCCGGACAGGATCAGGACGTCGTCGGGACGCTCCACTTCGATGCTCTCGAGGTTTTGGTACACGGCATCGGCGGTGCCCAGATACCAGCCGTCGTGTACGCGCTTCATGGGTGGGATGACTTCAATAAACTCGCCTACTTCGGAGGGCAGGAAATACCAGCCGCCCCTCAAGTGGCGAATTAATTCCAGCGCTTTGTATTGCGTAAGGATAAAAATGTGGCGGATATCGGAATTCAGGCAGTTGGAAAGTGTGAAGTCGATGATGCGGTACATTCCGCCGAAACTGACTGCTGGTTTCGCGGTGTTGCGAGTGAGCGGAGAGAGGCGTTCGCCCGCTCCGCCGGCAAGAAGCACGGCAAGCACGTTGTCCATTTCGAAACCACTTTACCGCTGACAGACCGGGCAGTAGTGAGTTCCGCGCTGGGCCACGACAATTTTACGGAGGGGCGTGCCGCAGACCAGGCAGGGAAGACCTTTGCGTCCGTACACACGGTGACGCAACTGGAAATCGCCCTTACGGCCCTCGGTGTCGACGTAGTCGGACACAGACGACCCGCGGTGTTCAACGGCCTCCGCCAGGACCTCCTGCACCACCTGGATCAGCCGCGACGCCCGGGGAGCGGCGATACGGTCGGCGCGGCGGCGGGGGTGAATGCCGGCACGAAACAGGGACTCATCGGCATATATATTTCCGACTCCCGCGAAGATGGACTGATTTAATAAAACCGCTTTAATCGGCGCTTTTCGACGCAGTAACTCGGGGGAAAGGACGGAATTCAGAGCGTCGGGCCCAAGACGGTCCGTCCTGTCTGTCGCCTCACTGTATTCGATGCTGCCGAACATGCGCGGATCGTCATAGACGAGGGCGGCGCCGTCGAGCTGGAAGATGGCCCGGGTATGGGGAGTGATCGGCGAATCGAACCGCAGCTGGCCGGTCATGCCGAGGTGGATGGTAAGGAAGCCGCGTTCCAGCCCGATCAGGATGAACTTGCCGTGGCGGGTCACTTCGCGAACGCGCTGGCCTGTTACCGCACCGGGAACATCGTGTTTCGAGTAGCGAACGATGCGCTGCTTCAGGATCTCGGCCGAGACGATATGCCGTCCCGTCAGGCGCGGCGCCAGTGAGCGGACGATGGTCTCGACTTCGGGCAATTCTGGCATCAGGGCAACTCTATGTGAACGATTCCCGCGGTGTCGACCGTGACCGGATACGTGGCTATCGGGCAGTCGGGCGCGAACTCTGAGACTCCGGTTCGAACGTCGAATTCCCACAGGTGCCAGGGGCATACCAGCTGATATCCATGTACCGCTCCGTGGCCCAGTGGTCCGTTCCGGTGCGGGCAGTCGCCGGAAACCGCGTAATACGCGCCCTGGGTATTGCAAACCGCATAGGTGCGTCCTGAAATGAGTACTTCCTTCACAGTACCAGGCGGCAGGTCCTCCACGGAAATCGCCGGAATTGATGGCATAATAGAGACCGTATCATGAGATTCGCTACGACTATTGTCCTGATGTTCCTGGGACTGTTGGCGGGTTGTAATTCTGCTCCGAAGCAAAAGCCTGTTGTCGGCGTCGTGCCGAAGGGTGCCAATCATATCTTCTGGCAGGCGGTGCATGCGGGTGCGAATAAGGCGGCGTCCGAGTACGGACTGGAAGTGGAGTGGAATGCTCCCACACTGGAGATCGACTCCAGCCGCCAGATTGCGATTGTAGACTCGATGGTCAACCGGAAGCTGGCCGGGATTGCGCTTGCTCCGGTGGACCGCGCCGCGCTGGTGTCGGTTGTGGAGCGTGCGGCCGGGATGTCGATTCCGGTGGTGATCTTCGATTCCGATATCGACACCAGGAAGCGGTTGACCTATGTGTCGACCAACAACCGCGAGGGTGGCCGCCTGGCTGCCGGTGAACTCGGCCGGCTGATGTTCGCGGAGGGTAAAGTCGCGATTATCGGCTTCATGCCCGGCAGTGCGTCGACCATGGAGCGCGAAGAAGGGTTTCGGCAGGAGTTGAAGGCAAAATTTCCGAAGATTCAAATCGTCCAGACGGCATACGGCATGGCCGATCGGGCCAGGGCAATGGCTGTTACGGAGAATATCCTCACGGCGCACCCCGATTTAGGGGGCCTCTTTGCCGACAATGAATCGAGCTCCGCGGGAATGATGCAGGCGCTGAAGGCTCGAAAGACGCGCAAGGTTCGCACCGTCGGTTTTGACTCCAATGACCAGTTGATTCAGGACTTACAGGTCCGCGCGCTGGACGCGATGGTGCTTCAGGATCCGTTCAAGATGGGCTACGAGTCAGTGAAAGCGATCGCCATGAAACTGGCGGGGCAACAGCCTCCGGCAGAGATCGATTCGGGCGTGTATCTGGTGGGGCGGCTCGACATGGAGAAGCCGGATATTGTGCAGCTGCTACGACCGGATCTGTCGCGCTGGCTGAGCTCGGCAAAGCCTGCGAACTCGCAGTAGGGTGTGCTATAAAAGTAAGAGTTTCGGTTCGCTGCATGGGCCACCCTAGCTCAGTTGGTAGAGCATCTCATTCGTAATGAGAGGGTCGTCGGTTCGACTCCGACGGGTGGCTCCAGACTTCCATCTTACGCAACTTTCGCCGCAATTACTCCAGCCGCTTCTTCCGCAGCAGCCTTCACCAGCGCCCACATTTTCGGGTGCCTCGGGATGACGTCGGGCGGGATGCCTTCTGCAGTGAGAGCGTCGTTCATCACGGGGCCGATCGAGCCCACTACAAGCTGGTCGCGCAAGGCCTTGCGCACGTCCGGTTCGAGGCCCATTGTGCGGGCAATGGTGAGCAGATTTTCCAGCTGCACGGATGAAGTGAACAGTACGACGTCGCACCCACAGCCCGCGATTCGGGCGACAGCCTGACGCAGCGGCTGCAGGTCGTCCGGAAGCTCCCAGCGGTACAGCGCGACGGGCTCGACCGTGGCTCCGAGCTCCTGCAGCGCCGTATGCAGCGGGGTGTTGAGCCGGCCGTATTCCTGCACTGCGATCCTGCGTTCCTGCCGCTCGGCTACAGCGGACACGATTTCGCGCCATGTGTTCGGCTCGGGTATGATGAGGTCGACCTGCACGCCCAGTGCGCGAAGTGGACCAACGGGCTTGGGGCCTCGAGATACGATCGTGGCCCTTTGTAGCGCAGCGGTGAGCCGGTCGATGGGCATGATGGTGGCGCAGGTGTCGCGCAGGACCGTGAGTCCAACGCCGGTCATGCAAATCACCATGTCGTACGCGCCGGCTTCCATTTGCTCGATGAAACGCAGAGCCGTGCCAGTGCCGTCGACGGCTTCCTCCTTGACGGAGGGCGCCACGAATGGCACACCACCTTCGCGCAGGATGAGCGTGTGCATGTCGGCGGCGCGACGGCTTTCCAGACTGATGACACGAAGTCCAGCAAAAGACATCTTAGGTCCGAGTATGACGCAGCTTTAGTCGCCGCCAGCCGCGGAGTGCACGGCTTCGCCCAGCGGCATCCGGGTTTGTTCCCGAGCCTCGGCAGTGAAGCGCACTGCGACTGCGAGAGTCGCGCTGGCCGTCACCACTACGCCCAGAATCAGCAAGGCCTGCGAGTAAGACAGGCTGTTGGTCTTGAAGAGGAATCCCGCAAGAACCGCACCCACATTCCCGCCAGCACCGACGATGCCCGCGACCGCGCCAAGCGCCCGTTTGTTGACGAAAGGCACGACTGCGTATGTAGCTCCGTTCGACATCTTGATGAAGAGCCCGGTGACCAGCATGCATCCGATGGCCAGCGGCAGCCAGCCCGCGAGCGCGAAGCAGACCAGCGCCACACCCTCGAGGGCGATGGTCACGGCGAGGAGCGCGGTGCGTCCGTTCAGTCCCCATCGGCGATGAGCCCAGTCGCTGACAATGCCGCCGAGCGCCCGTGCGAACAGATTCATCATGCCGAATGTGCCCGCCACGATCCCGGCTGCGCCCATGCTGAGGTGGAAGGTATCGACAAAGTACAGCGCGGCGATATTGTCGATGGTCAACTCCATGCCGAAGCAGGCGGCATACAACGCAGCGAGTGCCCAGACCCGGCCATCGCCGCAGGCTTCGCGAAACGCCGCCGATGCGTTCGGCCTGCGCTCACCGCGGTTCCACTCACCGGAGGGCGTATCCTGCGTCAGGTAATAGTAGGCGATGCCGGTCAGCAGCATCGCGACGCCAGGAATCACCATCGCTAACCGCCAACTCCACCAGGCACCGGCGCCGGCCCCGATGAACACGGCGAAGAGCATCGGCATAACGATTTGCGTGACGCCGCCGCCGAGGTTGCCCCATCCGGCCGCTGTCGCATTCGCTGTGCCAACGATGCTGGGCGCGAACATGACCGAGGTATGAAACTGCGTGATCACGAAGGAAGCTCCGATGGCGCCTATCGCGAGGCGGAACAGGAGGAACGACGTGTAGTCGTGGGCCAGTCCCACGCCCATCACGGGCAGCGCGCCAAGCACCAGCAGGGCGGCGTACGTGCGTCGAGGCCCGAAGCGGTCGCAAAGCCAGCCAATCAGGAGTCGTGCGATGACGGTGATGGCGACTGACGCGATGATCGTGTTGCCGATCTGTTCCTTTGTCAGGTTCAGTTCCTGTCGAATGACCGGCATCAGTGGAGCGATGCCGAACCATCCGAAAAAGCAAAGGAAAAATGCAAACCACGCCATGTGAAACGCACGCATGGGTGGGGTTCGGAAGTCGGGCAGACGGATAGCCGTCGCTCTTTCGTGACTGGTCATCTTGTGAGTTCTCCTGAGGAATTCGAACGTGCTTTATGCTGCCTGTGGTGCTGCGCGAAGGTCGTCTGTCGACAGCATCACGATGCCGTCCTCCACACGGGTTCGGAACGTTCGCACCCCGGGTGACTCTGTTTCGCAAGGGCGCTCCACCTGCCCGGACTTCAGACAGATGCGCCAGTTGTGCAGCGGGCAGGTGACAGTGGAGCCGCCGACGATGCCATCCGCGAGTGGGCCGCCTCCATGAGGACAGCGATTCTCCAGCGCAAGGAAGCCATTGCCCGTGTTGAAGATGGCGACGGACTCGGTGCCGATTCGCACGGAGCGGCCTTCTCTCACCGGAATGTCAACGGTGGGTGCAATTCGAATCCAGCTCATACGGTCATGGCCTCCATGGGTTTGATTTCGACGAACTGAGTGGGCCGGGGGGCGAGCCGCTCCAGCCATGCGTCATACGATTTGTCTTTCGACTTGCGAAGCCTCGACAGCAGGGCCTGTTTCACGTCTGGCAACGCGTATACCGTGTCGCGGCGGACCTTCTCGATTCCCGTTCGCTCCACGAAATCGTAAGTGCGTTCCAGGTAATTCGCGTTTTCGCGGTAATACTGGAAAAATAATTCCGCGGCTTCGAGAGCTAATTCAGTGGTTTCTACAGTTACCAGCAGGTCGGCCTTTCGGACGCCCTTACCTGCCGCGCCGCCTACCACCACCTGCCAGCTGCCGTCCTGGCCCACCAGGCCGACGTCCTTCACTGTGGCCTCGGCGCAGTTGCGCGGGCACCCGACCACCGCCGCCTTGAATTTGTGCGGCGTGTAAAGGTTCTCAAGGCGCGTCTCCAACTCGACGCCGGCGGTTATGGAATCCTGTGTCCCGAAGCGGCAGAACTGGCTGCCTACACATGTCTTCACCATCCGCACGCCCTTGGCGTAGGCCTGACCCGAGGGCATCCCAAGCTCAGACCAGATTGCCGGAAGATCTTCTTTCTTTACGCCCAGCAGATCGATGCGCTGGCTGCCCGTCACCTTCACCATGGGCACGTTGTACTTGTCGGCGACGTCGGCGATTTTGCGCAGTTCCGCGGGAGTGGTGACGCCGCCCCGCATGCGTGGGACTACTGAGAATGTGCCGTCTTTCTGAATGTTGGCGTGGACGCGATCGTTGATGAAGCGGGCGGACCGGTCTTCGTCGTGATCGCCGCACCACACCATGTCCACGATGTAGCTCAGAGCTGGCTTGCACACTTCGCAGCCTCGGCCATTGCCGTAGATGTCGAGCACTTCCTGCACCGACTTCAGCTTTTGCGACCGTACAATGTCGCGCAGCTTTTCCTGCGGAAATGGCACGCACTGGCACAGAACCTTCTGCTTTTCGTCCTCGAAATCCGGTGCTACGGCCTTCAGCAATTCGCCGCAGAGTTTCGTGCAACTGCCGCATCCGGTGGACGCCCGGGTTCGGTCTTTCAGCTGCCCGAGGGTGCAGATACCGTACTGATGAACCGCATCGATGATCTCGCCTTTGGTGACACCGAGGCAGCCGCAGACAGTCTCGCCGTCCGGCATCTGTGCGACATCGAGTCCCGCATCTGCAGCAGGGGGAGGGAAGAGCAAATGGCGGCGGTGCGGAGCCAGGTCCGTGCTGTTCTTCAGCCAGTCACTGTAGCGGCGGTCGTCCGAGGCGTCGCCCACCAGGATGATTCCATGCAGCCGGTTGTCTTTCAGCAGTAGTCTCTTGTAGACGCCGAGCGAAGGATCTTCATACCTGATAGCTTCGACGCCGGGCTCCGCTTCTGACGTGCTGCCTGCGGAGAAAACATCGACACCCATGATCTTCAGCTTGGTGGCCGGTGTGGAACCGGAGAAGACAGGGCCGCGGTTTCCGGTGATGGTGGCTGCCAGTACCTTGCCCTGCTCCAGCAGTGGCGCCACAAGACCAAACAACTGACCGCGATGTTCGGTGCATTCGCCTACCGCGAAGATGTTCGGGTGCGACGTTTCCATGTGGTCGTTAACGACAATGCCCCGGCCTACTTCGAGACCCGCACTTCGGCCCAGGTCGACATTGGGACGAATGCCCGCTGCGATAACGACCAGGTCGGCGTCCAGCGACTCGCCGCTGACGAACTGCAAACCCTCGACACGGCCATTGCCAAGCAAGGCCTGCGTCTGCCGTCCAAGCAGGACACGCACGCCGAGGTTCTCCATTTTGCGCGCCAGATACATGCCGCCGGTCGAGTCGAGCTGCCGCTCCATCAGCGTGTTCGCGAGGTGCACCACGGTGACGTCGCAGCCCTGCACCTGAAGTCCGCGCGCTGCTTCGAGTCCAAGCAGTCCGCCGCCAATGACTACCGCTTTGCAGCCAGGGCGCGAACGCTCCAGCAACTCCCGCGTGTCGTCGAGCGTACGGAACACGAATACGTTCTTCTTGTCGACTCCTGGTATGGGCGGCACCAGCGCTCGACTGCCCGTCGCCAGGATCAGGCGATCAAAACTGGTCACGGAGCCATCGCTGCCGGTGAGGGTTTGTTGCTGCGAATCGACATCAGTGATCCGCACACCGAAGCGCGGGGTGATGCCGTTGGTTCGGTACCAGTCAATGTCATTCAGAACGATGTCGTCGGCCGATTTCTCACCAGCCAGCACCGACGACAAAAGAATTCGGTTGTAATTGACGTGGGTTTCGTCACCAAAGATGGTGATATCGAAATCGTGCCGGTATTTCAGGATCTGCTCGACGCAGGCCACACCGGCCATCCCGTTCCCCACAACCACAAGCTTCTTCATTTCGATGCTCCCGACCGCTCCACTCTGACGGCGCACTGCTTGTAGTTTGGCTCTCGCGAGACGGGGTCAAACGCGCTCTGTGTCACTTCGTTTACGTTGGTCTCGAAGTAATGAAATGGCATGAATACCTGTCCGGGTCCTGTGATTTCCGTGAGTCTCAATTCCACCTGACTGACCCGTCCCCGGCGCGACACGATGTCCACGCGGTCGTGGCTGCGCAGCCCGAGTTTGCCCGCGTCGCGCGGGTTCATTTCCAGCCACGCCGCGGGCGACAGCGATTCCAGAATCGGCACCGCGCGAGTTTTGGTACCCGTGTGCCAGTGCTCCACGGTGCGACCCGTGTTCAGGATGAGCGGGAACTGGTGGTTTGGCTGTTCAGGGAACGGCTCCCACTCGGCGCAGACCAGTTTGGCCCGTCCATCGGCGGTCTGGAAATTGCCGTCTTCATACAGACGCGAGGTGGTGGAGGGATCGGTACCCTCAGGGAAAGGCCACTGCACGGCGCCTGCTTCGGACAGGAGTTCGTAGCTGATGCCGGAGTAGTCGCACAGACGTCCCTTCGAGACGGTGCGCCACTCGTTGAAAGCGTCTTCGACGGTGGTCCAGCCCGGAAACAGCTTGTCCCTGCATCCGAGTTTCCCAGCTACGGCCAGGAATATGTCGAAGTCGGAGCGAGCCTCGCCGCGCGGCTCCACGGCTTTGTTCACCTTGCTGACGCGGCGCTCCGAGTTGGTGTAGGTCCCTTCCTTTTCGCCCCAGATGGCCGCGGGCAGAACGAGGTCCGCAAGCTCGGTGGTAGGTGTCGGGTGATAGCCGTCCTGGACGACGAGGAAGTCGAGATTTGACAGACCCTGCCGGAGAACCTCCTGATTCGGGAAGGACACCAGTGGGTTGGTGGCGATGATCCACAGAGAGCGGATGCGCCCGGCTACCGATGCCTCGACGATATCGGGATACGCCAGTCCGCGCTTCGTGGGAAGCGATGCCTCATCGACGGCCCAGATCTGTGCAAGCTCCGCGCGGTCCTGCGGGTTATCGAACTTGCGATACCCAGGCAACGACGATGCGAATCCAGCTTCGCGCGTACCCATCGCGTTGCACTGACCAGTGATGGAGAAGGGCGACGCACCAGCACGCCCGATTTGTCCCGTCAACAGTGCCAGGTTGCAGATGGCGTTTACGGTTTCGGTGCCTTTGGTGCTGTGGTTCACGCCCATGGTCCAGCCAATGAATCCGGCCTTTGCACGCCCGTAGAGCAGTGCGGTCTTGTACAGCTGCTCTTCGCTGAGTCCGGTGATTGCGCAGACTCGCTCCGGAGTGTACTGCTCCAGGAATCGCGCCAGATCTTCAAAGCCGCTTGTGTGCTGGCGGATGTACTCGTGGTTGACCAGGTTGTGACGGATGAGGATATGGGCGATGCCGTTGAGCAGCGCGAGGTCCGACCGCGGCTTCAGCGGCAGGTGCAGGTCAGCCATCATCGCTGTCTTGGAAACGCGCGGGTCCGCGACGATCAACGTGCGTCCCGGGTTCGAGTCCAGATACTGGCAAAGGATGGGATGATTGTCAGCGATGTTGGCGCCGATGAGCAGCACCACATCGGCCTTCTCGATGTCCTCGTACGCGCCCGGCGGGCCATCGCTACCGAAGGACACTTTGTAGCCGGACACCGCGCTCGCCATGCAGAGCGTTGTGTTGCCATCATAGTTATTTGTGCCAAAGCCCAGCTGCACCAGCTTGCCGAGCGTGTAGAATTCTTCCGTTACGAGCTGCCCTGTACTCAACACGCCCAGCGCAGCCGGGCCGTATTTGGCCTGCGTCGCGCGGAACCGTTCCACCATGGTGCCGATTGCTTCATCCCAGCTCACCCGAAGCAGCTTGCCGTTGCTGCGGAGCATCGGGTACATGGCGCGAGTCTCGG
>Ga0163150_10001086_pt1 | contig 48050 bp, 42 predicted proteins | sample OliLakLV19P2IB_FD_148628 | JGI IMG/M metagenome (GOLD analysis project Ga0163150, IMG submission 148628) | Freshwater microbial mat bacterial communities from Lake Vanda, McMurdo Dry Valleys, Antarctica - Oligotrophic Lake LV.19.P2.IB | ecosystem: Environmental > Aquatic > Freshwater > Lake >... | reverse complement strand
GGTTTTTGCAATCACTCAGTCCAGTGTTTTCCTTGTATATCACGGCTAAAATCGATTGCGGATCACGAAAACCACCCACAGTTTCTGCGGAAGAGCCAAAAGCTGGGAAGCATCGAATGCTGCTGAACGAAAGAAACCGGCTGCCGAGCGGAAAAAGCAAGCAAAGAAACCGATTCCGCCAAAGCGACCTTTGGATACCGAAGGACAACCAGGCGTACTCTACAATTCGATGATCCATCCTTTCGTTGGTTATTCGATCCGCGGTGCGATTTGGTATCAAGGTGAAGCAAACGCGAAACCGGGTGCGGTTCCGTACGACCAGTCGCTTCCGTTAATGATCCGAGACTGGCGTTACGCATGGGCGACGAATCCCGAAGGCGCAAACTTGATCAATAGCGAAGGATTGCCCGCTTCCATTTTTCGAACCGACGACTGGGACGATGTCGAAACACTTGTACCGGCAAAGTAAACGCAAAAATTCGCTAGTGCTTTGTCAACTTTGTGTTTTAGGGTGGCACGCTCTGAGGCTTTGCGAAGGGCGTGGCGAATTTCAAGTTTTCTTCACGCCCATCGAAGACTCTGGGCGTGCCACCCAATTTCTAAACTTTAATTTTAAATCCGACCAAAGCACCCTAGCATATGCATCGAAGATCTTACGTCAATTCGATGCGCTGGCCGTCGTAGGCTAACTGTACATTCTTGGGAAGTGTCGCGTTTGTCTCTTCGTAATCAAGTTCGTGCGAGGTATGCGTGAAAAACGTTGCCTTAGGTTCAAGCCGCTCGACAATCGCTAATGCTTCCTCGATGCAAAAGTGCGTAGGATGACAAGTGTGGCGTAGGGCACCGATTACCAGCGTATCCAGTCCGCGTAGCTTTTCTAGATTCTCGTCTGAAATGCCGTTCACGTCGGTGCAATAGGCGACGTTTCCAACGCGGAATCCAAGGACCGTAAACCTAGGGCCATGTTGAAGTCGAATCGGGATAATGTTGCTGCCAAGAGCTTCAAAAGGGGATTCTGTAATACAGATCGTATCGAGCTGTGGAATGCCGCCCGGATGCGTTTGGGTAATGTTGGTGAACGCATAGTCAAAAGTGCTCCGTATTCGCACTTCGACCTTCGACTCGCAGTACAAAGGAACAGCGTGTCCTAGGCGAAATGGAAAAAGTCGCAGGTCGTCTAAACCGTGAATATGGTCGGCGTGCTCGTGAGTGAAGACAACAGCATCCACTTTCCCGATTTTTTCTCGGATCAGTTGAATGCGCAAATCAGGAGGCGTATCGATCAACAGATTTCCTCCGGGAAGGCCGAGGATTGCGGAGCATCGGGTCCGATTGTTTCGGGGGTTTGGGCTGATGCAGACGGAACACCCGCAGCCAATCATCGGAACCCCAACGGATGTCCCAGTCCCCAAAAGAATCATCCCGCCGCGTATATCCGTATTGAGAAATGGTCGTTCCAAAATTTGCCTGAATCACTCGTTGGTATGGAAAAGTACGTAAATTAGGAAAATTCGTCGTTAACGTTCGCCGGTTCCCTATAATACAGTTGGTTGTCGAGTTCGATTACCCCGGATCGCAATCATGCGTACGGAACTCTAGAATAATCCCTTCCTCATTTAAGCCGACCTGCCATGAATCATTCCTATCGAATCAAATTGCGAATTCTTTTTTCTGCCGCGATTATCCTCGGACTTAATTGCTGCTTTTTGGGGACAAATTTCGCCGACGAGCCATCTCAATCAGGAGAAAAAACTTTGAAGAAAGCCACTTTTGGAGGCGGTTGTTTTTGGTGTACCGAGGCGGTCTTTCAGCGAATGCAGGGCGTTGAAAAAGTAGTCTCGGGTTACAGCGGTGGTCATGTTGAAAACCCTACCTACAAACAAGTTACCGGGATGAGAACCGGACACGCCGAGGTCATTCAGATCTCTTATGATCCAGCCGTCGTCGAGTACAAGGAACTATTAGAGGTCTTTTGGAAGACGCACGACCCTACGACGATCAATCAACAAGGAGCCGATCGGGGCCCACAATATCGCTCGGTAATCTTCTGTCACGACGACGAGCAGAAAGAATTGGCCGAGTTGTACAAGAAAAAGCTGGGAGCATCGAAATATTTTTCACGGCCCATCGTGACGAAGATCGAGCCATTCACCAATTTTTACGAAGCCGAAGATTATCACCAGAATTACTTCAACCAGAATCGAAGCAATCCTTACTGCCAAGCAGTGGTAGCGTCGAAGGTCGCGAAGTTTCGCGAGATCTTTGGCAGTAAAGCCAAAGACGAAGGCGATGTGCTTAGCCCTCCATAATTCGATTCAATCCGTGCTTACTCAGCCCTTATCAAACTAGCCTGAATTTAATCGTCAGTCGGAACGCGATTGCGTCCGGTTCACACGAATTTCGGAGAAACTGGACGCTAGCGCACATTGCTTGAAGAGTTCGACATGCGCATCGGCATTGTACTTGGTATCATGTTTTCGCTTCGCCCGGTGTTAGATTCCAGTTGTTTGGCGACGCTTCCGGAAAGAACCGGCCCAGCTCCCATCATCGTCCAATGCTGGTGATCGCTTCGAGCGAGTGTGTATCCAGAATTCATGACAGGCTGATTGGTCTTCGTATCGGTTGCCAGGACGCACAACTTGGCCGTTCCCATTGCACGCTTGCGTTCATAGATGCTGATTTTCGGTAGCGATCCCATCGGCCCCAAAGAAATCGCTGGCGAGCCAACCGAAAGTTCCGTTCGATCGGTCCCGACGCCACCCGATGCAACTTCCATGCAGACGTCTGCTTCATCCGCTTTGTCAACCAGCGTACAACCGTGGCTTAAAAGTCGCGATCGCATGCTCACCAAGATATAGTTCTTATCGACCGATTCGAGATAGTCGGCTTTCAAGAAAACTTTCGCACCAGACACTGGTGAAAAATCAACTTTGTTGAGCGAGTCATCAACTGCGCTACTGATGAGCAACTGCTCCAATCCTGTTCGCGCCGTATCCGATTCTTTCATCGATGCGCATCCAACCAATGTCACTGCGAGTAGAAACGCACCGCGGCGCAGATAAGTTCGATTCATTGCCGTCGTTCCTTAAATAATGAGAGGAAGCGGCCATAAAATATAACGCCGCAACTCTCGTCCTGATTAGGAAAAACAGAGCTGCGACGTCAAGTTGACAAATCCCGAATTCCGAGATTGATAGCTAAGCGAAACTAGAAATCCATTGCAACTCGAGTTCCATAGCTGTGGATGACACCGCTGCCGCCCATTCTTCCGACAACGTCGTCAACATTGCGGTCGGTAGCAGACATGCTTATGGGTGAACATCCGGCCTTTAACGACGGCGAATCGAAGTACACTATTCCAGCGTTTTGCGTTACAACTATCCGATTCGGCTGACCGAATTGACAGGATTGATGAACGAAGGTTACGTCGTTAATAAAGAATCGAAAAAATTTATGGATCTACAAATTAAAGGACAGAGCGTTCTTATAACCGGTGCGGCGAGTGGAATTGGACTGGCTACCGCACAAGCGTTTGCGGAAGAAGGATGTTCGCTTGTTTTGTGGGACATTTCGCCAACGGTCGAATCTGTCGCTCGAGAATTCGCGAACCGATTTGATGTTTCCGCGATCGGAACTCAGGTCGACGTTACCAAATTTGATCGAGTCGAGTCGGCTCTTCACCAGGCGATTGAAAGCGGATTATCGATCGAGCATTTAGTACATTGCGCCGCTAAGGGATCGTCGAAATTCGGCTTTCCATTTACCAATCTGCATCCTTCGGACTGGAACCGAACCCTTGAAATCAACATTATGGGAATGGTCAACGTAGCGCACGCGGCGACGCCGTATTTCGTACAGCAAAATCGAGGCACGTTCATCTTCTTGGCGTCTGTTGCCGGTCAAATCGGCTCGCAGACCGATCCGCCGTACAGCGCCAGCAAGGCTGCGAATATCAACTTCGCACAATGCATGGCAAAAGATCTCGCAAAGCATGGCATTCGCGTCAATACAATCTGCCCAGGCATGGTGCAGACAAGTCTCAATCGTTCGGTATGGCAAGCTTGGTACGATCAGACTCCAGAAGCAGAGCGACTAAGCTATGACGATTGGGCAGGCAATAAAGTGAAATCGGTTGTTCCGCTCGGACGCTGGCAAACGCCAGACGACATCGCGTCAATGATTGTCTTTTTGTCATCCGAACGAGCGAAACAAGTGACGGGCCAGACCATCAACGTCGATGGCGGTTTCGTAATGCACTGGTAGGCTATAGAATCGATAAACTTTCGAATGATCGTTGAATTGGCTGAAACAGGCTTGTGATCTTCGTTCCAACGGGATTGCATGGGGAGGCGATTGAAGTATGGTATCAACCAAGATGCTCATCGTCGAAGATGAGGCGATCGTAGCGCTTGACCTAAGGAACCGATTGACGAAACTGGGGTACGAAGTTACCGATACGGCGACTCGCGGTGACGACGCAGTCAACCTAGCGGAGACCCATCGGCCAGATCTTGTTTTGATGGATATTCGGCTACAGGGCGAAATGAACGGAATAGACGCCGCCGAAATAATTCGTACTCGATTCAAATTGCCCATCGTGTATCTGACGGCGCATGCCGACGAAGCGACGGTGAATCGAGCTTGTGTCACTGAGCCATTCGGTTACATCCTAAAGCCCTTCGAAGAGCGCGAACTTCAAATCGTTATCGAAATGGCGATTTACAAGCACAAGGCAGATGCAAAACAACGTGAGACAGAGCGCCGTGCGGAGGAGCAGCTCCGACAATCGCAGAAGATGGAAGCAATTGGCCAGCTTGCCAACGGCGTGGCGCACGATTTCAATAATATGCTTACGGTCATTTTGAACTACACCGACATTCTTCTCAACGCTGCAGGTGCAGATCACCCGTGGAGCAATTTTCTTACCGAAATTCGCAAGGCCGGTGAACGCTCGGCAGACCTGACTCGACGCTTGCTCGCAATCTGTCGCAAGCAACTCACCTCGCCAACTCTTCAAGACGTCAACGATGTGATCGTTCAGATCGAACCGATGCTACGTCGACTGATCAGTGCCGACATCGAAATCGAATTGCAGCTTGAACCCGATTTAGGCATGGTGCTGGCGGATCCCGGGCAGCTAGAACAGGTACTACTCAATTTAGTAGTAAACGCCCGCGATGCGATTTCGAGTTATGGAAAAATTGCGATCGAAACTCGAAACACGATTGTCGATGCTGGATTGATTTCCGATTTTGCACCTGGATGTTATCGTATGATACGCTTTTCGGACAATGGCCATGGTATGTTGCCCTCGATTCGTGATCGCGTCTTTGAACCATTTTTCACAACGAAAGATCCTGGAAAAGGTACCGGCTTGGGATTGTCAACGGTTTTCGGAATTGTCCAGCAATGCCGAGGCAAAATTATGGTCGAAAGCGAGATAGGGACAGGATCGACTTTCAACGTTTACCTACCGGCGGCTATCGAATCGATCAAACCAGACCTTTCCTCCGAAGATCACAGGTTGCCCCGAGGTACGGAAACCATTCTCTTGGTCGAGGATGAAAGGCCTATTCGAGACTTGACCAAGCAAATGCTTGTTTCCTGTGGATACCAAGTAATCGAAGCCGAAAATGGTGCCCATGCCTTGCAAATCTTAAGTCAGTCCACGCGTTCAATCGACCTTGTTGTTTCGGATGTCGTAATGCCGATTATGGGAGCACGTTCTATGTTAGAAAAAATCCGCGAGCGTTTTCCAGACATTAAATCGATCTACATTTCTGGCTACAATGATCAAGGAATACAGTCGGACACGGTCGGGAAAGACAATGCACTATTTCTACCTAAACCCTTCCATATGACTGAACTTGTTCTCGCAATTCGAAAACTGCTCGATCAATAACGCTTACCATTCGTGCTCCTTTGACTTTGTCTTGCACATATTGATGCGCACCACTCTCATTTTGATTCCGACGGAGGTTGAAGCCGCGATGCTAAAATCGTCGATGCCGTCGCTTCTTTCACTTGAAGGAGTCACGACCGTCATCTGCGGCTTTGGTCCCATCAGCTCGGGCATTCGAACCTCTCAAATGTTAGCCGTGACGCAACCAAACCAGTGCCTATTGATCGGAATAGCGGGCTCGATGCACCCCGACCTTAAGATCGGATCGGCGTATGAATTCAACCAGGTTGCGTGTTACGGAATAGGCGTTGGGAGCGGTTCAGCGTTTGTTGCCGCGTCAGAATTGGGTTGGCGACAATGGCCGGTCCCGCATGATGGTTTGCTACACAGCGACGCATCATGCTGCGATATATTGCGACTGAAGGAAACACCGCCGTCGATGAACGATTTACAATTGCTTACTGTTTGTGCGGCTTCTGCCAGCGAGCAAGACGTGCAACAGCGTTTGAGGCTTTTTTCAAATGCGATGGCCGAAGATATGGAGGGATTTTCCGTAGCCCTTGCATGCCAAACTGCGAATATTCCACTGACGATCATTAGGGGAATCTCTAACATTGCAGGCGATCGCGATAAGTCAAGATGGAAGATTCAGGTAGCTTTGGACGCGACGGCAAAGCGAGCTTTGTCGTACTTAAAATCGTCGGTTAGCGACGTTACAAAAACATGACCACCATTCGATTAGGCATTTCAACCTGTCCGAACGATACGTTTGCCTTTCACGGTCTGATGACGCGACAAGTCGATTGGCAAGGATTGCATTTCGAAGTCGAGTTGTTAGACATTCAACAGTTAAACGATCGCTTGATGCTGGGCGACTTTAATGTTGCCAAAGCAAGTTTTCACGCGGCGCTGTTCCTTGCTGACCAGACACTTATACTTCCCTCTGGTTCGGCACTCGGAATCGGAGTTGGACCGCTACTGTTAAGTGCTCAGCCGGAAATGCAACCATCGAGTCCAAAACAAATAACACTCTGTCCCGGTAAGCTTACGACCGCGGCGCTCTTGTTCTCGCTGTTCTATTCCCAAACGACCACCATTGAACATACGGTTTTTTCCGACATTATGCCTCGGCTTCGCGCGCGGACAGCCGACTTCGGGGTCTGCATTCACGAAGGCCGTTTTACATTTCAGAAGGAAGGACTTAATCTGGTAGAGGATCTCGGTACGCGATGGGAACAAGAAACTCATTGTCCGCTCCCGCTAGGTGGCATCTTGGCTCGCCGCAGCCTCGGTCCAGATTTGTTGCAGAAGATTCAGTTGGTCATTCAAGATTCAATAAAGCTCGCTATCGCTGAACCGGAACTCACCCTTCCAACGATGCGGCACTATGCTCAGTCTTTTGACGATGAAGTTCTTATGAAGCACGTAAAACTCTACGTCAACGAATGGACGGTCCATCTTGGCGAACTCGGTCGCGATGCACTCCAAGAACTTTCTAGGAGAGCTGCCGCGACGGGATTGATTCATCCTCGATCTCGTGCTCTGGAGATTCTCGAATGCTGAGCGAGCCACTTTTTACTCTTTGCTTTCCGCACCAGCTTTCTTACCTTTCTTCCAAATCAAATAACCCCGGTACATCGACTAGTCGCGGGCGATTGCCTATTTTCGACTGCGGCCTTGGCGAACAATATCGTCCAACTGACTCTTCATTCGATCGGCAATTTCTGGGAAATCTGCGACCACGTTCGTTGTTTCGCCAGGGTCTTTCGCAAGATCGAAAAGCTGAAAAGCGGGAACGCCGGAATCGCTAAGTTCCTTATCGACTTTAAGGTTGCGAGTCTTTTTTCCATCGTGTCGCTGGAGCTTCCAGTTGCCGACGCGGAACCCGTAATTGCCTGCCGTTCCGTTATCCTGCTGGACTAAATGCTCGCGACCTTTGGCATTTGATTTCCCGAGCACAGCGTCGATCACATTAAAACTATCGAGGCAAGCGTCGGCCGGAAGCTTCGCATCGATGAGGCCTGCTAGACTTGCTGCCAAATCGATTGTACACACGATCTCGTCCGAAACGCCCGGTTGAATGCGACCTTTCCAACGGGTGATAAACGGTGTTCGCGTTCCGCCTTCGTAGATACTGTACTTGCCGCCTTGAAACGGGCCACTCGCGGGATGATCGCCGAGTTTTTCTAAGGCAAAATCTTTGTATCCATCGTCCATGACTGGGCCATTGTCAGAGCAAACGATAATCAATGTGTTTTCGCTGAGTTTGAGTCGATCCAGGGTTTTCATCAATTCGCCGACACACCAATCGAACTGAACGATGGAATCGGCCCTGAAACCGAGCGGCGTTAGACCTTGAAAACGTTCATGCGGGATTCTCGGGACATGCAGATCGTGCGACGCGAAGAATAGAAAAAATGGTTTCTCGCGATGGTCCTCGATCCATTCAATCGATTTCTCGACCCACTTGTCGGCTAAGTCTTCATCGCGAAAGCGAGCTGCATGACCGCCTGTGTAAAAGCCTATGCGGCTGATCCCATTGTGGATCGTACCGTTGTGACCGTGCGACCAATCCATCTTAAGTGTGTCGCGATGTGATATGCCGGTCGGATGATCTGCGGACGGCTGTTTATCGCCAACCCAAAGCGGGTCGTTAGGATCGAGATTTAAAACTCGGCGATTCTCGACATAGACCTGCGGGACTCGATCATTGGTCGTAGGAAGGAGCAAGTTATAATCGAAGCCTAGCTCATGAGGACCCGGCGTGAGTTCACTATTCCAATCAGGCCCACTCTCTCCACCCAATCCAAGATGCCATTTTCCGACGACGGCGGTCTGGTATCCCGATTCCTTCACAATATCGGCGATCGTGAAGGTCTCCGGCGGAATGATGAGCTTACTATTCGGCGCGGCAATGCCAGTTCCTTTTCGACGAAACGCATACGAACCAGTCAAGAACGAATATCGAGTAGGCGTGCAAGTCGACGCAGAGCAATAGCCACTGGTGAATCGCAATCCTTCGGCAGCTAGTCGATCGATGTTCGGCGTTTTAAATGCCGTTGCTCCATAGCAAGATAAGTCGCCGTAACCCAAATCGTCCGCCATGATGACAATGATGCTAGGTTTCTCAGCGAAACTAAAGCGAGTCAAAGCGGCAAGCACCATGAAAAAACCGCACCCCAGGCGGATTCCCGAGAGTGCAATGGAAAAAAAACAATTGCCAAGGGTCTGGCGTAACACGGATTGTTTGGCACTCGAAATGTTGTTGTCGAATTTCATTGTGAAGGATTTATTCTAGGGGAAGAGTCATTGTGGATCGAAAGCTACGGTGCGATCGGTTCTTTTTCAAAATCGGTTTCGCTAACCCAGCCGGCGTTCATCTTTTTCCCACTTTTGAACTGTTCGTAGAAGCCATCGCCGTTCGTCGGTTTGTATTGGTCAAATAGATGGCCGTTGCCAAACATTCGCGGATCCTTTTGCGATTTGAGTTCTGTTTCCATGCGATCTCGTAGCATTTTGACTTGCGATGCTTGTTGTGGAAGTGCGGCAATATTGTTGGCGCAGTCAACGTCACTGGCAAGCGAGTAAAGTTCGTCGGATGTGCGCATTCCGAAATTCAGCCGCCAGAATCGGTCCGTTCGATCTTTTCGGCCAAGTTCAAGTATCAAAGATTTCGTTGGGCTACCATCGGTGTCTAGATAACCCGTCTCTGGATTGCCGGCGGGCCAGCGCGCCGACTCGTAGTTGTGTAAATAAAGATGGTCGGCGGTCACCATACCTCGGATGGGATAGCCCCAGTTGTTGGGTCGTCCGACGTCGGTTCGCTCTTTTCCGACTAACACATGATCGCGCTCGGCGACGATTCGTCCAGACTTTTCACTTTCGAAGATCGGTCGCCAGCTTTTACCTGTGATCGACATCATTCCGGAATCGGATTGAGCGATGCCCGCAACATCCAGGAGCGTCGCTGCAATATCGGTGAAGTCGACAAAGTCGTCGATTGTCCGACCTGCAGCTTTGACTCCGGTCGGCCAACGGATCGCCAGCGGAATATGATTCGAAGCAATGTAGGCATATCCCTTGGCTCTTGGAAACGGCATCCCATGATCGCTCGTCACGATGACCAGCGTCGAATCGAGCATATTGCGACGTTCGAGTTCCGCGAGAATTCGTCCTAAATGCTGGTCGACATATTCGACTTCGAACGCGTAGTCGAGCATGTCATGACGCACCGTTTCATTATCAGGCCAAACGTCTGGTACGTGATCGATGTCGGCGAGCTTCTTACCCCCTTTATTCACGCCCGACTGAAACTCGTAACCCCGATGCGGTTCGGTCGGCCCGCACCAGAAGCACCATGGCTGATCTTGATTGGTTTGGTCGAGAAAGCCGGTGAAGTTGGCAGCATAGTCGTTGCTATTGATCTCTTTGGTTGGCGGGGTCGTCTTCTTCTTATCAAACGGCTTCCCAGTTATCAATCGTTGCTCGCCGTTGGCATCATTGGCAACCCCTGGCCCCCAGCCTTTGCCGGTGATCCCAACGTTCCAACCTTTCTCCATCAGGACTTCAGGCCAGCTTTTGAGTTTGGCCGGAAAGTACGACATGTGATTTCCCGCCTCTTCGTTCTGCCATAAATGGCGACCCGTCAGAATGATCGCTCGTGACGGCGCACACTTAGCCATCGGAGTAAAGGCGTTCTTAAAAAGCAGCCCTTCACGAGCAACACGATCAAAGGCGGGGGTATTGGTCCAAGTTGTTCCGTAGGCTCCTGCATGTACGCCCCAGTCGTCTGCGATCACAAACAAGATGTTCGGACGCTGCTCGGCACCTCGAAGCGATTGTTGATCGAGACACGAAAGCGAAGCGATGCAGAATAGAATTCCAAATCGAAAAAAAAGTTGAAGCATTGTTTCACTCGTCCAATTCTAATAATGTCGAACCGAAACAACAATTGTTCGCGGCACGACTGAAAACCGCTCGTTCAGCGAGAAGGGGGGAGACAACAAGTATACCAAACGGTTCCCCGAACATACGAACCGACCGGCGAGCCTGAACTACGCGATGGGCAAAGCAACGTCGCGCCGTCGTGAGCGATTTGCAAGAATCGCTTTTTGCTCAAGACGAGGATCGACGAGCCGGTAGAAAACGTCGCGTTGATGGGCTTCGAATCCGAGTTCTTCGATGGCGGAGCGAATTTGATCGAGCGTCAGGTAGTGAACGGTTCCTGCTTGAGCAACAACATTCTCCTCGATCATCAACGAACCCATATCGTTAGCACCAAACTGCATGGCGAGCGTTCCGATTTTCAAGCCCTGCGTGACCCAACTGCTTTGAATATTCGGAATGTTGTCGAGATAGATCCGAGAAACGGCTTGCGTTTTCAAATACTCGAACGATCCGGCTGGCGGTACGTCAGCCATCGCGGTGTTTTCCGGCTGAAAAGTCCAGCATATAAACGCCGTGAAACCACCCGTCTCGTCCTGTAGCTCTCGAACGCGTTGCAGATGCTCGATGCGTTCTTCTAATGTCTCCGCGTGACCAAACATCATCGTCACCGTACTCTTTCCTCCAAGTTCATGCCAGACTCGCATGACATTCAACCAATCGTCCGACAGGACTTTGCCTCGTGTGATTTCGCGACGAACACGGTCGACCAAAATCTCGGCACCACCCCCTGGTATACTTCCTAGCCCAGCTTCTTTCAAAACTTCTAATACCTCGCGAATCGGGAGTTTGTTAATTTTAGAAAAGTGATGGAGTTCCGGTGGGCTAAAGCCATGAATATTCACGTCGGGGAAGGCTGACTTGATATCCGTGAGCAGCGTAACATACCAATCGAGTTTGAAATGTGGATGCAGGCCACCTTGCATGAGAATCTGATTGCCGCCTAGTTCGACAGTCTCGGCAATCTTTGCGAGAAGCTCTGTTCGCGAGAGAACGTACCCTTCGTCGCTTTTCGGTGCTCGATAGAAGGCGCAGAAATCGCATACCGCCGTGCATATATTGGTGTAGTTGATATTCCGATCGATGTTGTACGTTCGATACGACTCGGGGTGCATGCGTCGAGAGATTTGATCGGCGGCCGCTCCGATGGCGGCGAGGTTATGGCTGTAGAGCAACATCCGCCCCTCGTCTTTATTGATGCGAGTTCCGGAAACAGCTTTGTCGAGTATCGATTGCAGATTCATATTGGCGTATTTTAAGTGACTGGTTCGGTAACATCGGAAAGGATTGGCCAACAAGGGCGCCGGGAGTCCGAAACGAGCTCAAGTGCAGTTGCTTTCTGATAAAAAGCTTTCAGCCCTTGTGTCTCATCGTGATTCATGCTGAACTTCAAATTGACCGATAAGTATTCGATACATTCATCGACCGACAATCCGTATTGAGATGCGTACCGTTCGCTTAGCGATTGAATTCTTTGAACGCCTTCATCCCGCGCTTGTTCAAAGTGTGATGCCAAGGTCGCGTCGACCATCGATTGACGACCGACCCACATCGCAAAGACAAATGGCAGACCCGTTTGCTGAAACCATTCATGGCCGAGATCCCAGTTCTCGACAAATCCTTGGAATCGATCGGCATGCATGGCGCGATCGCCGATGACGAGAACCGCGTCACCCGGGAATGTACTTGGATCAGCCGTCATCGGGAGCAACGCAAGTTGCGGTCGAATTCCGAATCGCTCGTGCAACAAGATCAAAGCCAAAGTGACGCTCGTGCGAGAACCTTCATCGATGGCGATCGATTTCACGGCCTGCGGCGGGACGCGAAAAAAAAGCCGGACGCTTCGTACACAACCTCGACAAGCAATGCACGCATTGGAAATAATTCGATAGTCGCCGTGACCAGAGTCTTCGTCGGAGAGAATTTCCGAACCGCGAAAAAACTCGATGGCTGGGATCAAGCCAACGTCGATCTCCCCTGTGGAAAGCTGCGTTGCGAGTCGGCTGGGTAGATCCAGGCAGAGTTCGTAGTGCGGAGCCAGAGATTGCTCAAGCGTTGCGATCAACGGTTTGGTATTCAGGTAGGACACCGCCCCAACGCGGGCGGGATGCGGGACCGGATTACTGGATTGTGTATTCATGAATTCGGGTCGGAACGGCTTTTCCTAGCGGTCGGTCGTTTGGCCCAGAAACATATTTCTGCGGGATGCCAAAACGACAATGTAACCATATTTCCAATTAAAACCGCAATTGTTCGGATCGAGTTAACACCTTTTGTGAGCTTTGATCGGGGACGGAACTGGAGAAAAGTCTCGTTTCCCCTTGAAGCAAAAACAAGGTGTGGCTAGTATTTTAGGGTTTCACGCCCCCAATTTATTGACATTTGAACATTTAGTTAGGTTAGAGACACGCATGTCCTTTGCCAGTCGAACGCCCAATTCCAAACGAACGCCTCGCAAGCGAACTCGAACACGCACCAAGATCAGGAAGAAAGATCCGTTGTTTGTCGAGGGCAAGCGTCCCCGCCCTATGTACGTTGACTATAAGGACGTCGATCTTCTCACGAAGCTAGTCAATCGTCACGGGCGTATCGTAGGTCGTCGCAAGAATGGTTGCGGAGCGGTCAGCCAACATGCCATTACGCGGGCGGTCAAACGGGCTCGATTCATGGCATTAATGCCTTTCGTAGGCGAATAGCCGGGCGATGCAGAACGCATTCCACTTCACGCGACGGGTTGAATTTTGCGACACCGACGCTGCTGGAATCGTCCATTTCTCAGCCTTGATGCAGTATGCGGAACAGTGCGAACATGCCTTGTTCCGAAATCTTGGAACGAGCGTTCTTGTAAATATCTCTTCGCAATCTGGCCCTTCGCAATCTGGCCCTTCGCAATCTGGCAAACGTCGAGTAATGAGCTGGCCGCGCGTTCGCGTTGAATGCGAATTTCACAGAGCAGCTCGTTTCGAAGACGAACTCGATGTGAAGCTGACAGTCAGCCGTTTGGGAACCAAGAGCATTCAATACACCTTCGAAATCAGTCGTGATTCCGAGCCGATTTGTTCGGGTAGCACGACGAGTGTTTGTTGTGAAATTGACGAACAGGGGCGCATGTCGTCGATTGAAATTCCATCTCGGCTTCGAGAACAGTTGCAGGACTATGTCGTTGCCGCCCCAGGACAATCCTGATGGAAATGGGATATCTGGATCGCCTGACCCTCCAGCTCACCGCTGGTGCTGCGATGTTGCCTCAGTCCTTTGTGGACCGGCATTCGAACTATATTATTGAACGTCAAAGGCCTGACGGTGGCTGGTCTGGTCGCGAAGGTGAAAGCGATCTTTACTACACCAGCTTTGCTCTTCGATCGCTTGCTATCTTGGGTTACTTGGAAGGCGAAGTAGCAAGCCGCAGTTCACTTTTCCTTCAACAACAGATGCAATCGCATCAGACAATCGTCGATATTCTCTCGTTGGTATATGGTGGCCGACTCATACAAGCCGCTTGTAACCTCGATCCGTTCGCCGATTCGCCGGTGCATTGGGAAGCGAAGCTCTCGCAGCTTTTAGATTCACTTCGCCGAAACGACGGCGGGTTTTCAAAGAGTCTGCAGGGGCAAGCCGGTAGCACCTATCAAACTTTCTTGGTCGCGATCTGTCGCGAATTGATCGGTTGTCCGCTTCCCAACGATGATGTGGCGGGCGATTTCATCATGTCGCAGCGTCAACCCGACGGCGGTTTTTTAGAAGTCCGGGTTGCCAAACGATCGGGTACGAATCCAACAGCAGCGGCGATTGGCGCTTTGACGACACTAAACCAGCTTGAGTCATCGGTCGCAGATAAAGCATCTCAGTTTCTAATCGATAGACAAATGGACGAAGGTGGCTTTTCCGCCAATACGAGAATGCCGCTACCAGATTTGCTAAGCACTTTTACAGGGTGCTTAACATTACAGCACCTTAACGCACTTGATGACATCGACCGCGACGGAGCGCGTCGCTATGCATTGTCGATGGAACGATCGTCTGGGGGTTTTGCGGGATTTGAACTCGACCCTGCCGAAGATGTTGAATATACCTTCTATGGCCTCGGTGCATTGGCTCTATTGGCATGAAAAACGCCATTGAATCGGAAGGTATTCGAGCCTAAGTTTGCGATGAAAAATATTGTCCACATATTTTTTAATTTTTGTTGACGACGCCTTGGAACGCGTTATGATTTAATCAAATCAGGTTTGGCTTGCCTTACCTGGGCCTTTGTGTCGATCTCCTGCCCCGGTTGACCTTAGGTTACTCCCACGCCGACCTCTGCCCCGGTCCGCGTGGGTTTTTTTATCGATTTATTCTACGCACACTAGGCGATAAATTCTTCTTCGCCTTCAGCGCTTGGTCGTGCAAGTTGTCCTGAGTCTTCAAGCGAGCGAACAATATCGACGATCTTTTGCTGTAAGGCTTCGACTTCGGCAACCTTGACGCGACCAAGGAAACTCATTTCTTCTTTGAGCATTTCGGCGGCGCGCGTCGACATATTGCGCATCACTTTTTCTTGAAGTCCTTGACTGGCTCCCTTCAAAGCCATGGCCCACTGCGCAGTCTCGACGTTTTTGAGAATCGTTTGAATATCTTTGTCTTGCAGTTTCGAGATGTCTTCGAAAACAAACATCAGTCGGCGAATTTCCGAGACGAGTTCGCTGCTGTCCTGCGCCAACGATTCCAAAATATTTCGTTCGGTCGCACGATCGGAAACGTTAAGGATCTCGGCGATCGCTGGGACACCACCCACTTTCTGGAACGACTGACTCATGAACATCGCCATGCGCATTTCGAGAGCCGTTTCTACTTCCACTATCGCCTCTGGACTCGTCTGTCCCATTTCTGCGATGCGTCGAACGACACCTAATTGCCGCTGCGCTGGAAGGCCAGTTAAAATAGCTGCGCCGGTAACTGGCGGAACGTGAGAAATAACCAGCGCGACCGTCTGCGGATGCTCATCCATGATAAAGGTGAGGATGTTCTGTGGATCGGCTTTCTGGATGAAACTGAATGGGACCGATTCGAGCGTCGAAGTCAGCATGCTGATCATGTCGCCAGCATCTTTACCAAGCGCTTTCTTGACCAGCGATTTGGCTTTATCCAATCCACCCGAACTTGTCGAAAGTGCACTTGGTTGGCTGTTAAAAAATTCGTTGATGATCTTTTCTTGCTCGGGGCCACCGACTTCGTCCATCTGCGCGATCGCCAATGACACCGCCTCGACCTGCTGAAGCGGCAGACGCGAAAGCAAGATGGCCGCTTCTTCCTCTTCCAATGCCATCAAAAGCACGGCAGCTTTGTGTACACCTGGGGTGATGCTTGTGGTCAATCGATACTCCAATTCTCAACGAAACTTCGAACGCATCGTAGAGCATCGGAAAACGAGTCGACTTTCTGGAGAATAGCTAGCATACGCTATCCCGGCCGAAAGAATCGTCATAACCGTCGCACCTCACCAAGCCATTCGGCAATAGCCCCACTGGCCATGATTTTCATCGACCCCAATTTCGATGGAAGAAATCGCGTCACCGACTTTTGGCTTCATCCTTTCGCGAACTTCGTTTCCAATCCAGCCCGCGATCTCCTCGGCCGTCGTATTGGCGATCGGTAGTAACTTGCAGTCCTCGCGTGGGAAGACCCATCGCTTATTTCGAAATCGCACGACGACTTCTGCATCAACTTCTTCGACTTTGATCAATAGGTGCTTCGACGGCAGGAGCATATGATGGTCGAGCTGCTTGACGATTTCAGCTAGCGCGTCGCGAAAGGCAATAAAGTCGACGACATAGCGATTCTCGTCAAGCGGCCCTTCAACCTCGGCCCGCACACCATAGTTATGACCATGCAAGCACTCACAAATGTCGCCTGCGAACGTAATGAAATGAGCAGCCGAAAAAACAAGTTGCTCTTTTTGGAGAAGGACGCGGTAGGTTGGTAGCATATTTGATTTATCGGGGCTAACGTTGGGCTTATGAAGTTATCTATTCGACGTCATTATATGCGCAAATACAAGCACGAAGCGCCAGCGAGGGTGTTTCGTCTCGGCATTCATGAAGACTCAGGGCGTGCCACCCAGACTACGGAAGTTATTTTTGACCTTTTCCTTAGCGTTGATTGACCAGGGCGACGAACGCGGCGGCGGCAAGCAAATCGGCGGTCGTACCTGGATTGCGCCGGTGGCCATCGGCCCGCAAAAAATCGTCGAATTGTAACCAAGCTGCGTTTTGAGCTTTATCATCATCGAGCGTCGAAGCGGTCAACGTAGATTTCGCGAGCGTTTGAACGCGTTCGACAATTTCAGGATCGCATTTGCGAGCGATAAGGCTATCCGGATAACTCGCGAGCCGTTCGAGTTGGACGTGCACCAAAGTGTTGAACCAGCCAAGTCGACGTACATGACGATAGTCGTCGATTTTCACCGCAAGTTCAAAGACATCGGAAAAGCCTGAAACATACTGCTTTGCAATATCGTCCCGCGATGCAGCAAGTCGCATAGCGGACAGTAAATCCGCAGGCGGTTGCTGTCGTACATCCATTTCGTCTACCTGCCCCATACCGCCGGGGTTGGCAATCGCGATGGCTTGGTAAATTGCACAACTATCGCTTGATCTAAGTGACTGTAATTCTGCAACTAGCGCTGATTGCAATCGATCAAAATACGTTGTGCCATCGTAGGCATCGATTTTTTTTGATGCGATCGCCAAGGGACCAACCAACAGGAGAATCCCTAAATTAGTATTCTTACCGACGTGAGTTTGCGTTGCGATGACTGCGGACTTGACCAGCTCACCAATCGATTGATCGCTTGAACGATCGAAGACGTTTCCAACGACTCGGGCCGATACTCGAAAATCCTCGTAGTCCATGTCGTCGAAGCGAGCTGACGGGTGTACATTTCCAGCCTTGGGCGCAGCCGCTTCGAGCAAACAAGCCGCCGAAACGTAGTCACCCAAGCTCCACGTCTTGGATGGTGAAAGCTGATCCAAAGATTCGAGTGAGAGCTCCAAGATGGAACGGGAATTCATGGCTCAAGCAATCGTGTAAGTTCCGCGATCACTTCGACGTCGGCTTCTTCCATGACGTAGTGGCCAACGTCCGATAGTTCGCGTACCGAAGCGTTAGGAAATGCTTTTTGTAATCGCCTCAAACACTCTGGTCGAAAGCACCAATCTTTCATGCCCCAGACGAAACTCGTCGGTTTGTTCGCAAGGGAACTTAGCTTTTTTTCCAAGCCTTCCAAAACGGCGTACGTTCGATGTGTCGATACCATCGGAATGTCTTGAACAAAACGATCGATGGCGATTCGATCGGCGGGCGTCCGATAGGGATAGAGTAGTCCTTGTTTAGCTGCGGCGGATAATTTCGGCAACCGATCGATAGCCATCCAGGTGGCCGTCCCGGCAAAAGCATTTAAATAACGAATGCCAGCGCTACCCAACCAAGGAATCCGGCAGGCCGCGATTCGTCGCGGGATATACGGTGGCGGAAATGCCGCCGTGTTTAAGATCAACAGCTTTGCGATACGATCAGGACGATCTACGGCGGCTCCTAGTCCAATCGCTCCACCCCAATCGTGGACAACCAAGACAACATTTCGCAAATCGAGTCGATCGAGCCATTCGATAAGATTCGCGACATGGTTGGTCAAGCAATAGTCGTAATCTTGCGGCTTGTCACTCAACCCACATCCAACATGATCGATCGCAAGGCAACGATAGTCTGCTCGAAGTGCACGGATGATCGATCGATAATAAAACGACCAAGTCGGATTCCCATGAACACACACGATGGTCTGCGATGACGTTTTCGGCCCTTCATCGACGAAATGCATCTTAATCGCCGATGTGAGCGCCACGGCGCTAGCCGTCGGTGTATTGGCGGCACTCGTCTTCGAAGCTCTACTCGAACCTATCAGTTCCAGAAAATGGGATTCGAACGGATACTCTGATTTCCAACTTGACAAATGTAATATTCCTCTCGAAACAATTCAAAACACAGGACATCGACGGCCCGCGGCTTGCTGATTTAATCCTTGCGGCTGGCGATCAAATCAACAAGCCGAACCGCTGGGCAACTATTCAGCATTTGCGATCGATGCACGTTCATTCCAAAATTCTTTGGCTCGTCCAATCGCGGTCAGGTAACTCGGGTGGATCGCGGTATTCCTTTCGAGGGGAACACGTATTTCGTCTAGCCAATCTTGAAAGAATTGGACAGCCGAGCGACTCACGCGAGGTTGGCCATCGAACTCGAAATAAAACGGCGCGGTGGTTGCCATTCGGTACGAGTCTTCGTGCTCGGTAACCACTCTCAAAACGAGCCATCCACTTTCGGTAATATTCAACGGAGGAAATTGACCTCGTTTCGCATGGTCTTCTAGTCGAGCTTGATAGATAGCTTTGCCGTTAAAGACTACGTCGAGATATTCGACGGGATCGCGAACGGTTAATTCGAGTTCGATATCAAGCGGGATTGGCTCGCGTCGATAACTTGGATGAACACTGCCGGCTGGCAGGCCGTTTATGGTCGCATACAGAAGTGGTCCATTGGTGACCATGGTATGTCCAGCTCGCAGTTGCGACCACCACGATTCGATGGATCTTGGTAGCTCCGGGGCGAGCCAAACATAAACGCGATTGTATCCGAGATGTGTCAGCGATTTTCCATCGAACCCACTTCCGGCCGTTGGCGGTAATCGTAAGCCTGCATCTAAGATTTTCCAGTAGAGATGTTCGCTTAAACGGGCTAACGCTTTCTTCCCTTTAAATCGGAGCGGGTCTGGGTTTCGGACCTTAATCGATATCGGATCGCACGAATCTGGACGAAGGTGATTGGAAAGCAACTGAATGGCGTCGACTCTGCCAGTTGCCAATAGCAGCGGAAGATCGCGATCCCACGGTTTGGTCACTTCGATAAACGACGATTCCTTTTCTTGAATCTGTTCGAAAAGAGCAAAGCTCGTGGCAACAGTGGGATCGAGCGGCAGTGCATTGAGTTGATGCACGAGAAGTCCACATTGATCGGGACGATCCCACAAAATGCTATGGGTTTGAACGTGATTGAGAGCTTGTGGTACAAGCTTTTTGTCTCCTGAAGATTCGCGAGCGACGCTTGCGTCAAAACGGCCTGGAGAATAATTAAGACTAGACTTTGCTTGAGTATTGGCTGGCGTCTGAGTCGCGTTGGAGTCGGTCGACACAACAACATCCAGGTCGTCAGCTCGCATCCATCGCGCTAATAATTGATCGGCCATTGGGCTGTGCAGATCGCCACTGTGCCAACCGTTGCTTCTCATCGGTGTCTTGTGGGGTACGTAGACTTCGATTGCGTCCTGAGCGTTTTTTTCTATCGCGAAACCGCCGCGAATTTCAGAAAACTCGGGGCCTCGTCGAACCATGAATTCGTAGGCACCAGGAGCGGGAGCAAAATGGGCTGTCTTTTCGACCAGTAACTGCCGTCCGGCTACTAAAGCTCCTCGCGGACGTGGGGCTTTGGTCAAGGGCTTGACGAATTCGACTCGACTGGAAATTCTTTCTCCAGATGTTTTATCGAGAAAAGTAATCTCGATCGAAGTCTCGCCTGAAGCATTAGCCAGCCAAATACTATTGGTTGCAAGCCAAACCAATATCCAGCTTCTTTGAATTGGCCAAGACAAAAATTGACGGATCACGGTAGAATATCTTCGCTTCACGATTCAGTTACTTATCAACCATTTAAATACCGATGGCCGACGACTATTACAAAAGCCTTGGCGTAAGCCGATCTGCCTCACAAGAGGAGATTTCTAAAGCGTATCGCAAGTTAGCTCGGAAGTATCATCCAGATCTGAATCAGGATGACAAGAACGCTAAAAAAAGGTTTCAGGAGATCCAAGCCGCCTACGATTGCTTAAACGATCCCGAAAAACGGAAAATGTACGATCAATTCGGGCCAGAGTATGAAAAATATCGCGCGGCGCAGCCTGGTGATCGCGGCGGAAGTTCATTTAGCGGAGCGGGCGGAGGCGGGGGCGGCCAAAGTTTTGACTTTAACGATATTTTGGGTGGAGGCGGCTCGGGAAATAGTGTCGATATTGGCGATCTCTTTCGGCAATTCACTGGCGGAGGCGGTCGAAGCCGTCGAACTTCGCCTGCCGGTTCGGTTCGCGCGTCGGACGTCGAAGCCGAGATTACCGTCCCGTTGTCGACTGCCGTACTCGGTGGCGAAACTGAAATCACGCTCGACCGAAGCGGAGTTCCGGAATCGCTTCGCGTGAAAATACCGGGCGGCGTTCAAGAAGGAAAAAAAATTCGCCTGCGCGGTCAGGGAAATTCAGCCAATGGTCGGGCTGGGGATCTTTTGCTGACCGTTCATGTCGCTCCGCATCCGTTTTACAAGCTTGTCGGTAACGACCTCGAATTAAAATTGCCGATCACGCTGAGCGAAGCCGCTGCCGGTGCGAAAGTCGATGTCCCAACGCCCGGTGGAATTGTCACGCTAACGATTCCTGCTCGAAGCCAAAGCGGCAAGCGACTTCGTGTTAAAGGTCAAGGCGTTCGAAGCACCAGCGGAACCGGCGACCTCTACATCGAGCTTCAAATAAAACTTCCGGACTTGCTAACGGAAGCGGATCTTAAAACGCTTCAGTCGCTCGACGCTGGTTACACCAGCAGTATCCGACGAGAGATTGTCTGGTAGTCGCAATTTTTGTTTGACCAGAATTCGTGGGGCATTTTTAGGCTCTGCTCGCTTTTTCTCGATAGTCGATCCGGTGAAGGCCGAAAAAATTTCGTTTAACCGGATGGCTCGCGCCGCTCCGCAACATTTAGTCGAGATCTGCTTTAGAATGAATGGATTGCCTTTCGTACTTTTTTCTGACTTCTTTTTTTCATCACCATCATGAAATACGCATTGTCCTTCTTCGTCGCTTTTTTGATCGCGGCTTTCTTCCGCGAAAATGCGATAGCTCAGTCTACGAAGCCGAACGTCGTCTTCATCTTTGCGGATGACTTTTGTTACGAAGCGATTCAAGCCTTTGGACATACCGACATCGAGACACCGCATCTCGATCAATTAGTGCGTCGTGGAACGACGTTCACTCATGCTTACAACATGGGTTCATGGAGCGGGGCAGTATGCGTTGCCAGTCGCACGATGTTGATCTCGGGACGAAGCGTCTGGGACGCTAACTCGATCTATAAAGAAACCGACAAGGAGCGTCAGGCTGGGGTGTTGTGGCCGCAATTGATGAATAAAGCCGGCTATCGAACCTACTTTACCGGCAAATGGCATATCCAAACCGATGCGAACAAATGCTTTGATGTGGCGAATCACGTTCGAGCCGGAATGCCTGGCACCGTGCCTGCCGCCTACAACCGTCCGCTCGAAGGCAAACCGGATACTTGGAGCCCTTACGACAAATCGTTGGGTGGCTTCTGGGAAGGTGCAAAGCATTGGAGCGAAGTCGTCGCCGATGATGCAGTCGAATATCTCGATGAAGCCAAGGATTCGAAACAACCTTTTTTTATGTACCTAGCTTTTAACGCTCCGCATGATCCTCGCCAAGCACCAAAAGAGTACATCGACAAGTACCCTCTGGAGCGAATAAAGGTTCCTAATAATTTTCTGACGGAGTACCCGTATAAAGACAAGATTGGATGTTCATCAAGTTTGCGCGACGAAAGCTTGGCACCGACGCCGCGCACCGAACACTCCATAAAGGTTCATCGCCAAGAATACTATGCGCTGATTACCCATTTAGACCAACAGATCGGTCGCATCCTTGACGGTATCGAAAAGAGTGGTAAATCCGACAACACTTGGATTTTCTTCACCGCCGATCATGGCCTAGCCGTCGGGCATCACGGATTGCTCGGCAAGCAGAATCTCTACGATCATAGTGTCCGTGTGCCATTCATCGTGGTGGGACCTGGGGTCGCAAAAAACGAACGACGTGACGCCGCGATTTATCTCCAAGATGCTATGCCAACCACGCTCGAATTGGCCGAAGCAAACAAGCCAGACCACGTTTTCTTTAAGAGTTTGCTTCCGCAAATTCGCAAGGAGCAACAGCGATCATCGTACGAATCCGTTTATGGAGCTTATCTCGAATTGCAACGATCTATCGCGCATGATGGCTGGAAGTTGATCGCTTATCCGAACGCAAAAGTGATTCGAATGTACCACTTGGCCGAGGACTCTATGGAGATGAACGACGTCGCCATGGATTCCAAATATGCCATACAAAAATCAGCTCTTTTTGAACGACTCGTCAACCTGCAAAAGAGCTTTGCCGACCAAGTCGATTTGCGTGAATCCTTTCCGGACCTCTAGTATATCGAACTTAATATGAAATCATATTTGACACTTCTCGCTAAATGCCACCAACTGGTTCCGAGGCTCTGCCTCGGAACCCACTGTGACACAGGCTCTGCCTGCAGACATGGCTATTGTTCGAGAGTGGTTACAAACGGTACACGAGGCGGAGCCTCCGAAGCCGTGCGTTCTCAGGCAGGAGCCTGGGAACGAGCGTTTTCGAGGTGGCGATCAGCGAGAAGTGTCTCGTATTTTGCGATTTTCGTTACGGGACTCGTACTCGTTTTAGCTCGTTCAACGGTAAGTCATGCGGCGGATTCTAAACCTGTCAATATCGTTTACATACTGGCGGATGATCTCGGCTGGGGCGAGCTGGGTTGCTTTGGCCAACAGAAAATTCCGACACCGAATATTGACCGGCTCGCCGTCGAAGGTATGCGGCTGACCCAGCACTACAGCGGAGCACCTGTTTGCGCTCCGTCGCGATGTGTTTTAATGACGGGTAAGCATTTGGGACGCGCTGAAATTCGTGGGAATCTTCAAGCACAAAAGATAATGCCGCAGTTTACCGAAGGACAGTATCCGTTGACCGAAGGCGCGGTAACCTTCCCGCAACTTTTAAAGCGAGCTGGCTTTGCGACTGGTGCGATGGGGAAATGGGGACTCGGACCCGTTGGTAGCACTGGTGAACCTAGTCAAAAAGGCTTCGATCTATTTTTCGGCTATAACTGCCAAGGCGTCGCGCACAGTTTTTATCCAGGTTACCTTTGGCGTAATGCCGACAAAGTCACGATCAATCAAAAGTCCATTCCGGGGCATGCGAAACAACCCGAAGGCGAAGTAAAGCTCGAAGATTGGATCGGTGAAAATTACGCCCCGAAACTCATGGTCGCCGAAGCTGAGAAATTTATCGATTCGAACGCTGCCAAACCCTTCTTTTTATATCTCCCGTTTACCGAACCGCATGTGGCAATGCATCCGCCGAAAGAGACGGTTGAAAAATTTCCTACAGAATGGGATTCGCAATTTTATCGAGGTGAAAGTGGTTACCTGCCACATCCACGTCCTCGAGCTGGTTACGCCGCAATGATCAGCGAGCTAGATGACCATGTGGGTCGAGTTTTGTCGAAGTTAGACGCAGCCGGATTGACCGATAAAACATTGGTCATCTTTAGCAGCGATAACGGCGCGACTCATGCCGGACCTGCCGGAACAAATTTTCATATTGGCGGTGCAGACCCGATCTTCTTTAATAGCACCAATGGTCTGCGCGGATACAAAGGGAGTGTCTACGAAGGCGGGATTCGCGTACCGACGATTGTGCGTTGGCCTGGACACGTCAAAGCCGGATCTGTCAACGAAACTTGCAGTTACTTTGCCGATTGGTTTCCGACGCTCTGCGATGCCGTTGGACTGGAGAAACCGAACGAACTTAGCGGTGAAAGCCTTTGGTCTTCCATCTTGATTGGAACGAAGATCGAAAATCGAAAACCGTTGATTTGGATCTTTCCAGAATATGGTGGTCAAGTCGCCGTGAGACTTGGCGACTACAAGATTGTCCGACAAGGACTCAAGTCGAAGAAGCCCGGTGACTGGGAAGTCTACAACATCGACAAAGACATTGGAGAGAAGAACAATATTGCTGCCGAGCATGAGGTGATAATCCAGCAAGTGCAAAAATTGCTTAAAAAAGAAGTTCTCGAAAACGAACGCTTTCCGTTATCGATCCCTGGCGTCAACGCAACGTGAATGCCGTCGGCTCACAAAAAGAGAATGTCATTTTACAATTGAGGCGTTAGTTAATGATTATTTGGACCTCTCACTTCGCTCTATCCATCGGGCTTGTATTTTCGTTATTCCATTTGATCGCCGTGGCACAGAAGCCAAACATCTTGTTGATTTTGCCCGATCAAATGCGAGCAAGCTCGATGGGATGCGATGGCAATACGCAAGTCCAAACGCCCAACATCGATCAAATCGCGGCCGATGGAATTCGCTTTCATCGAACGTATGCGAACGTCCCGGTCTGCTGTCCAGCGCGCGCCATTCTCTTGACGGGCACCTACCCGCACGTCAATGGCATGATGGCGAACGATCTGCGATTGCGAGAAGAACAAATAACGATTGCCGAGATACTTCGCGATGCAGGTTATCGAACCGGCTTCATCGGCAAATGGCACTTGGACGGCGGCATTCGCGAGCCTGGGTTTGTGCCGCCTGGGCCTCGGCGGCAAGGTTTTGATTTTTGGGCCGCCTACGAATGCCATCACAAGCACTTCCAGCCCACATACTTTCGAGATACTCCTGAGATCATCACGATCGACAAGTTTGAACCGGAAGCCTCCTGCGATTTTGCTGTCGAATTTCTACGTGAGCAATCGAGCGACAAGCCATTTTTCTTGACCGTCCAAATGGGGCCGCCGCACGATCCTTACGGAGCACCGGAGGAGTACATGCGGCAGTACATCCCCGAACGTATTTTGCCCTCTGAGAATTGGCAACCCGTTTCAATTCGTCCGAGCTAGTCGAAGAAGGCGGTCGACTCTATCGAAACGGCACCTTTTATACGATCCAAGACTACCTGCAATGGTCGAAAGAGAATCGAGATAAAGGATTGTAAGCGATCTTTTTGTCGACCGCTTCATGCAATAGTGTTCTTCGAATCGAAATCGAACTTCTTATCGCTGAAATGAATAGATCGAACCCAAGCCGAGTAATTTCGTTAGTTCATCTAAAGCTGTACGATTCTTTCTCAAGAGGCCCGGATCGGCGAGATCTTCAGAGGAAAGCTGATCGCGGTAGTATTTGTTGACCCAGGCATTTAACTGAAGGTAAATTGCGTCGTTGAGAATTACGTTCTGTGGAATTGCCGCCAGCTCGGATTCGGTCAGCACTACGCGCAGACGAAGACAAGCGGGGCCACCCCCGTTCCGCATCGATTGCTTCAAATCGAAGTAGCGAACTTCGCGTATCGGTGTTCGCCCGCGTTCGACAAGTTCTTCGATAAAGCTGCGCACCTGAAAATTTTGTTGGCAATCGCTCGGTGCGCATAGGAGCATGTGGTTTGGCTTGAGCGTTACCAACTGCGAATTGAAGATGTACGACTTCACGGCCAACGCGATGGGAATACGTTTTTCAGGCACTTTGACCGCGATCAGTTCCGCTCCGCGATTTAACTCAGAAAAGCGTTGGCGAAGTTCCGAAAGCACACGAGGTGCTTGAACGAACGCTCGTTCGTGATAAAGAAGAACATTTTCGTTTCCGACGGAAATTACGTCGTTGTGAAATACTCCGGCATCAATCGCTTCGGGATGCTGCTGTGCGTAGCACACGATCCTTTCATCCAGACGATTCGTTCTCGCGACTACCTGAGACGCCTCCAGTGATTGTCTAGCGACATACTGTTTCGGTAAAGTCGCTTTCTTTTGGCTCCCAAAGATTCGCTTCCCATAAATGAAAAAGTGCAGACCTCGTTTTGAATAAGAGGATGCGAGTCGAGTATGATTCGCAGCGCCTTCATCACCCATTCCCTGACCGTCGGGCACCGCCGCATGGATTTCGAAGTTCGCTTCGTTGTGGAAGATCGCTCTCAACGTTCGTTCGGTTTGCTCAGGTTCGATCGAACGATGAAATTTGCTTGCTAGATTGGCAACGGTGAAATGGACGCGACGATCGGCTGTATCAGAACTTGGCGCTACCGTCGCAGCATTCGCAACCCACATGTTCGATGCCGACGAACAAGCAACGAGCAGCTCACGTGCATGCTTTGCTGCCGACCGCAAAACGTTGGCATCCGAGCCATCGAATCCAAGCCTACGCAAGGCATCGATTGAAGGTCGTTCGTGCGGCGGTAGGATCGCTTGTTTTAGTCCGAGGTCGGCCAACGCCTTCATCTTCGCTAGTCCTTGCAACGCTGCGTCGCGAGGATTCGATAAAGAGCCTTGATGTGACATCGATGCGACATTGCCATGCGACAAACCAGCATAGTTATGCGTCGGACCAACAAGACCGTCAAAGTTCACTTCATAGGTATCATTCATTGTCTAACCCTGGCGGAAGTTGCTTGGGAGCTTCCAAGGAAGGCGATTCGATCGACGCGACCGGATACGAGCAGTAGTCTGCTGCAAAGAAAGCGCTCGGTCGATGATTGCCACTTCGACCGACACCGCCAAACGGAGCAGCACCACTTGCGCCTGTCGTTGGCTGATTCCAATTGATAATTCCAGCGTATACCGCATCGCGAAAGCGTTCGTATAGGAAGCGATCGTCGCTTACCAATCCGGCCGCAAGTCCATAGCGAGTATGATTTGCTTCGACGATCGCCGCGTCAAAGTCCTTTACGCGGATAACTTGTAGAACTGGTCCAAAAATCTCTTCGTCTTTGCGATGCTTAATATCGGTAACGTCGATCAAGCCAGGAGTCAACAAGCCGGTGTTCTCTCTCACGACTTTCGCTTCAAGCAAGATTGTGCTTCCCGCCGTTTTCATAGCTTCTTGTGCAGCCAAGATCGTCAGGGCTGCATTCGCGGAAACAACAGGTCCCATGAATGGTTCTGGATCCTCGGTATAAGCTCCGACGCGAATTTTTTTTGCGAACTTAATCAAGTCGTCGAGAATTCCATCTCCCTCGCGACCGAAGGGGACGATCAGTCGGCGAGCACAGGTGCAACGCTGCCCGGCACTCAGAAACGCCGACTGAACGATAAGCAGCGATGCCGCAGGGAGGTTATTTGCCGACCAAACGACAAGTGGGTTGTTGCCTCCCATCTCTAACGCCAAAATCCTTTCGGGCGTTTTTGAAAATACCTCGGTCAACCAAAGTCCAGCTCGACTGCTTCCAGTGAAGAATAGTCCGTCGATTCCAGGATGCTTTGCAAGCGTCGCTCCGGTTTCGCGGCCACCTTGGACGAGATTTAGAACGCCATCCGGAAGTCCTGCATCATGCCACGCAGCTACTGTAAGCTCTGCGACCAGCGGAGCAAACTCGCTGGGCTTGAATACCACTGTGTTGCCAGCCAGGAGTGCAGGTACAATGTGACCGTTCGGCAAATGGCCGGGGAAGTTAAAGGGACCAAGGACGGCAACGACTCCGTGCGGACGAAAACGTGTTGTGGCTGGGCCACCCATGAACTCCGCGCATCTTGTGCTGTGGGCTCTTATCGAGAATTCGACCTTCGTGATCATCGTTTGTACTTCGGAAAGCGATTCCCAAGTCGGCTTACCGATTTCGCTTGAAATCGCGTTGGCGATTTGCGTCTTTCTCGCTTCAAGCATTTTTGCAAACGCTCGCAGATGCGTTTCGCGTTCACTGACAGACTTGCCTGACCAAGACCGAAATGCGTTTCGCGATCGCTCGACGGCAGCGTTTACATCGACTTCAGACGATTGTTTGCCTGACCAAACGGTATCGCCCGTGGCTGGATTGGTCGATGAAAATTCGCTCATTTGAGAGGTGACCACGTGACGTTCTCTCCGGGCTGAAGCTGAAGAGCCAGCGCAACGGCTGAATCGATGGAGACTGATCCATCGGAATGAGGCTTCACTGCCCCAAGGCAAGCCCGGAAATCGAGTCGAGCATTCGAGAGTAATTGAATGACGGCATCGTGCGCCAGGGTCTCAAGATCGCGTATTGTTGACGTTGTCGCCAATCGAAGGGTTCGGATCTCCTGAAGGCTGGCTCGTACACATGGCCCCGCATCGAAAATGTCGATCTCATCCGTCGATTGAAAGCCCTCCGACTCGAGCATGGCTAGAGCCGGTTGCGTTTGCGTATGAACTCGACCAATAACCGCCTGGACTTCCTCCGGTAACAACGAAAGATAGATCGGATGCCGAGGCATGAGGTCTGCAATAAAATCCTTGTTTCCAAGTCCAACGAGAAAGTCAGCCGTACTGAAGTCGTAGTCGATGAAATGTTTTCCGACTGCTTCCCAGAAAGGCGAGCGGCCAGTCTGATCGATGTAGCCGCGCATCTCCGCGATGACGGTCGTGTCGAACCTTTGCGGGAACGCTTGCATAAAATGAAATCTTCCCAGCGACAACAAACGCCCTGTTCCTGCCCTTCGACAGTCTGGGCGAAGGAAAAGCGAACAAATCTCGGACGGTCCGCTGTGCGTTTCGTGAAGGTGAAGAACCGGAATCTCTCGTTCCGTTTTGGATGGTTTATGAACAAGTTTCTCGCGGTGAATTTTGTAGCTATAAAACGGATCGAAGCCACCGACTCGCGAAACGATACCGGAGGTACCACAAAGTTCGCCAGTCTTGGTCTGCTCCAAGACAAAAAGATAACTCTCGCCACCAGCTTTGCGAACTCGGGGACTGAACGCACGAATCGATTCATGAATTCGGTCGTCAAGAAATTCTTCGTTGAGCGGGAGGCTGGTGAGGCTCCCTTCGATACTCTGAACGAGCGAATAGAGTTGAGAAAGCTCGTTTTTGCGAATCGGACGGAGGACGAACATGGTTTATAGTTCACGCTTCAACTTCGAAAAGGTTACTTCATTCTAACGGTGTGTGTTCCGCAGACAAATTGATCGCTCCTGATGCATATTTCTGTAGGAACAACGAAGCGATGGCGGCTCGTTGAGTCAGACTGTCGATGAGACAGTACTCACGATCGCTATGCAGATGATCGCCAATTGGACCGAGTCCATCGAGGTTATCAAGTCCTGCAGACGAAAGCAGATTTCCATCGCTGCCACCTCCAACGTGTTGCCATGAGAAATCCGTACCGAGTTCACGACCACACTCACGCCATGCCTCGAAGAGACGTTCCTCGAATTTTGTCGATACTTTTGGCTTACGATCGAAATGACCATCTATTTCGCTGCGGCAACCGCCACGGGCATTGAACGACAGAAGAATTTCATCGACGCGACGAAGGAAAATATCGCCTTCTTCGACAGCGGTGATTCGCAAATTAAAATCGGCACTTGCAAAGTCAGGCACGATATTGACGGGTCCGCCGCCCTGTATCTTTCCGAAATTGATGAGTATTCCCGGCATCTCATCTTGGATCCGGTTCACCTGCGGCAAAAGTTCTGTTAGCGCAAGTATCGCATTGTGGCCCGATTTTGGATCCCGGCCAGCATGGGCCGCCTTTCCATGAACGGTAATAGTAAACGTTCCAGTACCTTTTCGTGACTTGACAAGATCACCATTCGCCCGAGCGGGTTCAAAGACGAGCGCGAAGTCATGACGTTTCGAGTGAGCGATCGCCTCTAGCAATGGTTTCGAATGAATCGATCCCGTCTCTTCGTCGGGCGTCAATAGAACTTCATAGCCTAATTGGGCGGCATAGGGAGACTGCTCCAGCCGTCGAAGGGCCTCAAGTATTACAACCAAACCGCCTTTCATGTCAGCGACACCGGGTCCGCGAAGTATCGTTGCGTCTGGATACGAACAGCACTGAAACGAGTGATCAATAAGGTAAACCGTATCGTAGTGTCCGCTCAAAAAGACTTGCCGTTTCGCCGCCGGGCGAACGATGATTCTCAGAGCTAAGGCTGGCGTTCCTGGCAACGCGACATGTTCCAGACTTGCAAAAGGCAGCGTCGCAAATTCGATTGCTAACGCGGCTCGCATCGCTTCGAGTCCAACAAGATTCTTCGACCCTGAATTGATATTGGCCCAAGCTTCAAGAAGAGTAACCGCGTTCATGGATCGACTACAAGCCGCCCTTCCACTGCACTCACGAACCGAACCGATTGAGGATTTGTGACGGAACGCTGAACTAGATTCAAGCGGCTTACCGAAGAAATTTGTGTTACCTTCACATGCCGAAATTCAAGCGGCTTGCCGGGTTCCACGATCGTGGGTGGTTGTGTGGTCTCAACTAGCCAAGCAGAACCATCCTTCTCCGTGAACAGCTTCGCGGTACCATCGTTTTCAACGCAGAGTGCGGTTCCCTCGTCGATACCCAGCCCAACCAGGCGTTTCGGATTTTCGTCGACAATAGTCCGACCAAGAAAGGCGAGAAGCCTTCCCAGTCTCTGTCGATTCGAAAAATGCGAGTCGGGTAAAACATCTACAAGCACCGGAGCTGCAATAAAGTCTTTACCAATGTCAACTCGTTTGTCGAAAGGATCGCCGAGCGCCGTTTCCGTTCGCACCGAGCCTTCCATGGAACCGTAGTAATAGTGACCGATGATCGCGAGTCCCGCGCTAGTACCACCGAGCGGCTTGCCAGCCATGACATGTGCGTTGATCGCTGCCTCGATCGGCGAATCTTTCCACCAAGCGATATATCGAGTCTGCTTTCCGCCCGACATGAAGATACCATCGGCTCGCGAAATGATATCCAGTACCTTAGGGTCGTTGGCCGCTGAAGCTTCGTTAAAGCGAATCGTCTCTACCGAATCGACATTCCCGAGTGTTTCGAAAACAAAGTCTTGATAGAAATCAGTCCCCAGCGCGTTCAACACAACAATATTGCCACCGCCAGCACATTCGATAAACCAACGCCATGCATCGCTCACTTGGCCGCCGCCGCCCGATAAAAACATTCCGCCGCGAATCTTGTCTGGCTTCGAATCTTCGGGATGGCCACTGAGCCAGTAATCAAAGCTCTTGGAACTAAGAGTCGCCGGCTTCGAAGGTCCGAGCGGCACCTGCGCGGGATTAGGGCGACTCGATCCCGTCGCAGACGACTGAGCTATGACATTCGTTGTCGCGGTTAATGACCACAACAGCGGTACCAATAAAAATGCTCGGGAAAGGAGTGGCAACATCCAAGTTTTTATAACGCAAAAGGGATGCGGTGAATACTCGGGTGATTTTCGACCCTTCTGGCTGAACACCACCTTGCTAGTTCCCCAACAGATAGTGGCCTAAGTGCCATCCATGATGCGAATGGCCTTGGCCGTAGCTGTTGGAATAGTAGTTGTAGCTCGGTGCCGCTGGTTGCGGGTATGGCTGAATCGATCCCATGCTCGGAAAACCTGCCGTGTAGCTCGCTCCATAAAAGTTCGGTGCATAGCCACTGGAGTAACCTGGGTTGAAACCGGCGTTGCCATAGTTGCGGTTTTGGTAAGCGAACCCGGAATGCGCTTGGCAGCCAGGATTCATGGAGGGATAGCCTTGGTACGGGAATTGCGCGGAAGCCGTCGAACTCCAGGCACTTCCTATTGTCAACAATGCAACACGAGCCAACTTCTGAACGGTAGACCTAAACATTTGAAACTCCTCTAAAAGCAAACGACTTGAATGAAAGCAACGGCAGATTTTGCAACGCAATTCTCTGCTCGCACTTGCTCCACTCACTAAGCACACGCCGTACCAGCGAAAAATGCCAACCAAATTGCTTTCGCGGGTAGTCAAAGAAGTCACAACTGTCTTGAAATGACGACAAACACTTCCGCATGCAACTCGATGTCGCCTGTACCGTCGGGAGCAAAATACCTGAGGGAATGATACCGGAAACGTTCGCGATCGATTTAAGTCAAAAGTTCGGCGCGTAGGACGTCCATCATTCGTTTCATTCGAGCATCAGCAATAGCTTTGGCTTTGAGGGCTTTCGCTTTCGCTGTCGCTGGATCGTTGACGATGGCTAAGACTGCCGGAGTGAGTCCTTTATCGGCCTCGTCAAAGTCGTGATCGAAGAGCCAATCGTCGAGCCCAATGTCCTTCCACATAAAACCTTTGCTTGTCTGCTCTCGATATCGGCAGACAATGGCTGGAATGCCGTGGCCGATGCACAAGATCGGGCTGTGCTGCTCGTTGCCAAACAGTCCTGCGCTGTGGTTATAAATGCTCTGAGCGAAATCGGTCAGCCAATATTCTTGACGCCAGACGACCTTCTTCTTTACGTCTTCGGGAAGCTTGTCGTAGATCATTTCCTTGTTGAGTTTCATCTGGCTTGCGTCTTCAGGACAGAGCAGCACTTTCAACGGCGTCTGTCGAACGACCGCGATGACAGCATTCCGCAGTGGAGCGATGTCATGCTCTTTCATCTCCTCGTTGCGTGAGTGTTTCTTTTCATCAAAAGCGTAGCCCTTTTTGATTTCCCAATACGGCGTGTTTCGCAACTTGGGAATGCAGCAAACGAACTTTCCTTCTTCGAGTCCAACTTCATTTAGCCACGCGACGGCGGAAGCGTCATTCACAAGGTCGCAAGCGAAGGTCGCATCCGGGCCAAACTCCATGATGGGGCAGGTCGCGCCCTTGGCTTTGGCGAGTTCGAGCGAAACGGAGTCGCGAAAAAAAGCGAACTTCGCGTCGCTGATCACCTTCACGCCTTCACCGTCACCGCCGCTCCAAGTCACGCCGCCGATGCCATAGGGTTTCCCAGTCTTTTCAATCCACTCGACGATGGATTTCTGGGCGACAATGCCTGGCCCTGACCCATGTAGCAGAAAATCATGTGTCGCTAGGGCATTCGATTTTGCCTCAGCCGTTTGCGGCATTATCTTTAGCGTCGGAAATCGCTTTAGCAGCATTCCGTCAACACCGTGATCTACGCTGCTCGCCCAAAGCGTCACTTCGCATTCGGGAAGATATTTTTCCAACAGCGCGAGCATTCCCGGCGTATGCGCAATATCGCCGATGTTCACCGTCTGCCAAGATGACCGCAGTAGGATTCGTCGCTTGGGAACAATCGCTTGCGCGGAGACCGCACTCGGAATTGCAGCGGCAGCGAGACCGCTTTTAAGGAATTGCCGACGTTTCATGATGTGCCTTGAACTCCTGCAGTTGGAACTAGACAATGTGCGTGGCAATAGCCATACTGGTAACGTGGAATAATCGAGTGTTCCAGTCAATCCCACCCATGCGAATTCTTAAAACAGAATTCTTCCGCCGTCTTTTTCGTCTGGCATTATCGTCATGTTTTATTGCTTTCCATGTCGGAATAACAGAAAGATAACCATTATTGGACTTCGTCGGTTTGTCCATTGCTTGTCTTTCTTTCTTTCGACGTCGGTTTTTGCCGACGAACCCGAACATGCAAAGCAAGTCGCGTTCAATCGCGACGTAAGACCTTTTCTTTCGGATACTTGTTTCCAATGTCATGGACCAGATTCGAAAACTCGCGAGGCAGGATTGCGATTGGACGAATCGACAGCAGCGCAAGCGGATCTGGGTGGCTATGTTGCGATTGCACCAGGCAAACCTGATTCAAGCGAAGCCGTCCGCCGAATTTTTAGCGATGACCCTGACAAAAAAATGCCACCGCCCGATTCAGGGCTCAGTCTGACCGCAGAGCAAAAGGAAATATTTCGAAGTTGGGTAGAACAGGGAGCTAAGTACGAGCAGCATTGGGCCTTTCTACCAATCATTCGCCCCGAGCCTCCGATCGCTTCGAACGCAAAGCACCCGATCGATGCTTTTATACGAAGCCGATTGACGCAAACCAAGCTCGAGCCTTCCCAACCGGCTACTCCGGAAACACTGATGCGTCGTGTGTCGCTCGACTTAACCGGTTTACCGCCGAGCTTGCCCGAGTTGGAAGAATTCCTTTCAAGCATCGACCAAGTTGGCCTGGATGCTGCCTACGAGACCGCAGTCGATCGATTGCTCGACTCGCCGCGCTTTGGTGAACGCATGGCGTGGACTTGGATGGAAGCGTCGCGATATGCTGACACAGACGGCTATCAAAACGACGGTCACCGCGATATGTGGCGTTGGCGAGATTGGGTAATCGATGCCTTTACACTCGGTATGCCGTTTGATCAGTTCACGATCGAGCAACTTGCTGGCGATCTGCTCCCAAATCCAACGCACCAGCAACTGATTGCGACGGCCTTTAATCGCAATAACCGATACAACTCCGAAGAAGGTATTCCGATCGACGAATTCTTGCTCGAGAACGCAGTCGATCGCGTCGATACAACGTCGACTGTTTGGATGGGACTGACCGCTGGCTGCGCGCGATGCCACGATCACAAATTCGATCCGATCAGCCAAAAGGAATACTATCAACTGATCGACTATTTTAACGACGTCGCCGAAAGCGGCCGCGCGATCAAAGCTGGCAACTCGGAACCGTGGATCAAGACACCGATCGAGGAGCAAAATATCAAGCTGGCAACCTTCGACGCCCGCGTTCAACGTGCTTCTCGATCGCTTGTTCAAGCCGATGCGAAGTTGGCAAAAGGCCAACGGATTTGGGAACAGGACCAGTCGTTCCAGCTACCGGTTCTAAGCCACGGACTTGACGCATACTTTTCATTTGATGTCGACGATGAACACGTTAAGGCTGTCAAAGGCGATTTATCGTTCGTCGAAGGAATTCAAGGTAAAGCGGCACGCGTTGGAAGTGGCAGTTCCATCGAGCTTGAAAAGATTCCAGGCTTGATTGGCAACGGACGCTTTTCAATAGCCTTCTGGATCAATCCCGGAGACGAGAGTAACGGCCCGATCCTTTCCAACGAAGCCCCCGGTACAGGACGCAATGGTGTTCTCATCGAGTTTATCGACGGACATTTGCGATGGAACATTAACACCCGATGGATCTCAGGAGTCTCGACCGTCGAGACGACTCGAACCTTTCGACCCAACGAATGGGTTCACTTCGTCTTAACGAACGACGGAACGCAGCGAGCTGACGGAATGCTGATCTACGTCGACGGTCAGCCGCAAGAACTCAAAGTGATTCGCAATACCAACAGCAACGTGGCCAAACGCGACTTCGGATCGGCAATGAATATTGGGTACAGCAAGCATGTCGGACCATGGAACGGAGCGATTGACGAGCTGCGATTTTATACCCATCGAACGCTTTTGTCTGAAGAAGCAGCACGGCTGTCGGTGCGCGAGTCGCTGGCTGAGATTTCATCGATCGCGATCGATTTACGGACGCCGCTGCAAAACGAACTAATGAGGGTCGCTTATCTAGAACAAGCAGCTCCCGAATCGGATGCTAAATTGTGGACCGATCTCAACGAAGCTATCGAAAAGCGAACCGCCTATTTCGACTCGCTTCCGACGACGATGATTATGCGAGATCTACCCGATCCGCGTCCATCGTACGTTCGACTTCGCGGAGTTTACGATGCGTTGGGTGAGAAGGTCGAACAAGGCGTTCCTGAAATCCTTCCTCCGCTAAATCACGAGGATAAAAATAGCCGACTAGCGTTCGCCCGGTGGTTGGTAAGTCGCGATCATCCACTAACGGCGAGGGTTACTGTCAATCGTTTCTGGCAGATGTTCTTTGGTGCGGGCTTGGTCAGAACGACAGAAGATTTTGGTTCGCAAGGCGAACTGCCGTCGCATCCAGCGTTGCTCGATTGGCTCTCGGCCGAGTTCATCGAGCATGGCTGGAATGTTAAAGCCTTACTCAAAACGATCGTCACGAGTGGCACGTATCGGCAGAGTTCGAACATAACCTCGCGTCATCAAAGGCTCGATCCCGAGAATCGATTTCTTGCTCGGGCACCGCGATTGCGATTGCCAGGAAATGTCTTGCGAGATCAAGCTTTGATGGTGTCTGGATTGTTGGTCGAGAAGCATGGTGGACCGTCGGTCTTCCCGTACCAGCCAGCGAAACTCTGGGAAGAAGCCAGCAACGCGAAATATAAAGTGGGACAGGGGGACGATCTCTATCGAAGAAGTCTCTATACGTATTGGAAGCGAACGTTGGCGCCGCCGACGATGGCAGTCCTCGACACCGCCGATCGTGAATCGTGTTCGGTGAAACCCAAGCTGACCAATACGCCGCTTCAAGCATTGACGTTGATGAACGAAACGACTTTCATCGAGTCGGCTAAGAAGCTGGGCGAACGAATGTTGAACGAAGGAGGCTCAACGAAACAGGAGAGAATTGATTTTGCGTTTCGCACCTTAACGTCGCGACATCCCAGCGAGCCAGAGCTAACGATCCTTTGCCGAGCCCTGGACAGCTATCTTCACGAATTTAGTCTTGATCCTGAAAAAGCTAAATCGACGCTGAAGTTGGGCGACTCGACAGTGAATTCCAAAATTTCAGCGATCGAGTTGGCCGCTGCGACGGCACTTGCTAATGTTTTGCTCAATCTCGAAGAAGTGACGACTCGCGAGTAAATTATGCTGCATCCTAATCACCCAGTTTTTAATCTTCGATTCGATCGCCGAAAGCTATTGGGCAGTGCAACGGCAACGATGAGTGGACTTGCTTTGGCGTCATTGCTCGACCCAGCTTTGGGCAAAGACAGTGCGCCGGCATTCGCTCAGGGAATCGCTAAGGCCAAGCGGATTATTTATCTGTTTCAGTCCGGTGGCCCGCCGCAGCAAGATTTGTTCGACTACAAACCGTATCTTGAAAAGGTTCATGGCGAAGAAACTCCCGAGTCCGTTTTTCGCGGCCAACGATTGACGGGAATGACCGCCGGGCAAAGTTCCTTTCCCATTGCCCGCTCGATCTTCGAGTTCAAACAGCACGGTCAAAGCGGAGCGTGGATCAGCGAGGTGATGCCGCATTTAGCAAAGGTTGCCGACGAACTTTGCTTCGTCAAATCGATGCATACCGAAGCTATCAATCACGATCCGGCGATCACTTTCTTACAAACAGGTTTCCAGATTGCAGGCCGCCCAAGTATTGGGGCTTGGTTGAGCTATGGATTAGGAAGCGAAAATGAAAATCTTCCGGCGTTCGTTTCGATGCTTTCGGGGACCGGTGATCAACCACTTTACGATCGACTTTGGGGAGCTGGCTTCCTTCCATCGGTACATCAGGGAGTTCGGTTTCGTTCGGGAAAAGATCCGGTACTTTTCCTAAATAATCCAGATGGCTTTAGCGATTCGCTGCGGCGGAAGACGCTCGACGACCTTGGTGCATTGAATCAAATGCGACTGGAAGCGACTGGTGATCCTGAGATCGCAACTCGCGTTGCACAATATGAAATGGCTTTTCGTATGCAGTCGTCGGTACCTGAGTTGACGGACCTTTCCGACGAACCGGAATCGACTTTTGAACTTTATGGCGACGACGCGAAAAAACCTGGTACCTACGCGAACAATGTTCTGATGGCTCGTCGGCTTAGCGAACGCGGCGTTCGCATTGTGCAGCTCTTTCATCGCGGATGGGATACACATAGCGGCTTACCCAAACAGTTGAAACAACGTTGCAAAGAAACCGATCAGTCGACGGCTGCTCTGATTCAGGATTTGAAACAACGTGGTTTGCTCGATAGCACCATCGTCGTGTGGGGTGGTGAGTTCGGGAGAACGGTTTATTGCCAAGGCGATCTTTCACCCAATAGCTACGGACGCGATCATCATCCACGATGCTTTACCATGTGGATGGCCGGAGGTGGTTTCAAGCCCGGTGTGTCTTTCGGTCAAACTGACGATTATGGTTACAACATTGCCGAAAATCCTATCAGTGTCCACGATCTCCATGCAACCATCCTGCACCAATTGGGGATCGATCACGAAAAATTGACCTTCAAATTCCAAGGTCGGCACTACCGGCTTACCGACGTACATGGCCAAGTCATACCGGAATTGGTAGGATAGGTGAGCACAAAAAGATGCCTGTTGGTTCTCACTTGAGAAAGATGCCGATGAGTTTTCGCCTTCGCTTGCTACCGTTGCCTGTTCTGACATGGGCAATTCTATTTATTCTGGGCAATCCTGTTTTGGGCGTCGATCCAGCTCAGACCTACAAGGATGCCTCGCCTCAACAGTACAACTTGACCGCCCGAGCTAGCCAGATCGATCGCCGCGCCAAAGAGCATCCCGAAATCGATTTCGTATTCGAGAAAGGTGGCAAGCCGGCGGATACGCAGAACGCAAGTGTCGATACGCGAGTTGCACCGCAGGGCAAGTTGGTCATCTGGTTGATGGGCCACAATCAGCTTCTCTTCGATCGACTTTCTGGCTATGGATTTCATGCAATCCGCGTTCACTATGCCAACGGATGGTTTTCGAAATTTGGAAAAGAGCCACCGCCATCGGATGATAAACTGCTCGGAAAAATTCGGCTTGAAGCTGCAACGGGAGAAGACTTCAGCGACTTGGTTTCGATCCCAAAACCTGATGGAATGAAAGAGCGAGCGTATCAGTTTGTGAAGTGGCTTGCTAAAGAAAACCCGCAAGCTCGATGGGAACTTTTTCTGACTCCCGACGGAAACGACATTCGCTGGGACCGCGTTGTCATATCGGGTTCATCGCACGGATCGACCACGGCTGCTCGCTTTGCGATCCATCAAAAGGTCGATCGCGTTGTCATGCTTTGCGGACCACGAGACCAGTATGAAACTTGGCAAGGCTTGCCATCGGCAACGCCATCGAATCGGTTTTTTGGTTTCAGTCATGTGCTCGATAGCGGTTGGTCAGGTGATCACTATTGCCGATCATGGGAATTGCTCGGACTATACCAATACGGTCCGATTGTGAATGTCGATCAATCGAAGCCGCCGTACGAGAATACTCGGCGGCTGATCACGGACGCTGATGTGAAAAAGGACGCTAAACGAGCTCACGGTTCGGTGACCCCAGGCGGTTCGGCGGTCAAAGACAGTTCCGGAAAATTCATCCACGAGTCGGTCTGGCGATACTTATACACCCATCCGGTTGATCAAACGGGCACGCCGACATCAACCGATGAAAGCTGCGAAAAGAATTTGCGAACCAAATGAAGCTCGATCGACGACAACTCCTAAAAGTATCGGCTGCCGCAGCAGTAGTTGGGCCCTCGTATGAGGTTTTGTCAGCCGCCGATTCAAATGACTTTCGCTTAAAGTATTTGCTTGGTTCTTGCATGTATGGTTATTCCGACGTCGCGAGCATCTTGCCGGAGGTCGCCAAGACCGGCGCGGCGTCAATCGACATCTGGCCCAAAGCTCACGGCAACCAGCGAGAACAGCTCGATGAACTTGGCGAAGAAAAATTTGCATCGATGCTTAAAGAGCACAGCGTTACCCTCGGCTGCATCACGCAATACAAGTTAGGTCCCTTTGGATTGCAAGATGAATTGCGGCTCGCGCAGCGATTGGGATGTCATACGATCGTGACCGGTGCATCTGGTCCAAAGAATCTTGAAGGATTGGAACTTAAAAAAGCCGTTGCCGAGTTCGTTGAAAAGATGAAGCCGCATCTAGCGATCGCAGAAGAAACGGGGATTACGATCTCGATCGAGAATCATGCCAACAATCTGATCGATTCACCCGACTCGATGAAATACTTAGCCGAGCTGTCGCCGTCAAAACATTTGAGCATTGCCTTTGCACCGTACCATCTACCGCAAGATGCTGTATTTCTGAGTAACCTCATTGTCGAACTGCGAGACGCCATCACCGTTTTCTATGCATGGGAACATGGCAATGGCTGCATGACCAAGTTGCCTAAAGAAGAAGAATTGCTACAGTTGCCAGGACGGGGTCCGTTGGACTTTACGCCGATGCTCGTTGCCCTCAAGCAGATTCGATACCAAGGCTGGACTGAGATTTTTATGCACCCATTCCCGCGTGGTATTCCGATCCTCGACACGAACGAAGAAGTGACTGGCGAGATCAATCGGGCGCGAGATCATTTAGAATCATTGATAAAAAAGCTACCCTCATATCAGTTTTAAGTTCCATCGAAGAAAGATTTGTGATGCCGCTCGATCGAAGAGATTTCCTAGCTGGAACAACGACTGCTTCGGCCGCTGCGTTGGCAGCCAACGCATTTGCCGCTTCAACCACGAACCCTAACCTTCAACATCAAGTCCAGGTGCCTACAATGCCTCAACCCAAAGTGCTCATTATCGTTGGCGATGCGACAGAAACGGTCGATACGCTATATCCTTACTACCGATTGATCGAAGGCGGCTACCAACCGGTTGTTGCGGCTCCTGAAAAGCGACGTTATCAAATGGTTTTGCACGAAGTGAAACCTGGCTGGACGATCACGAAAGAATGGGAAGGATATTCGATAGAAGCGGAGATTGCTTTTAAAGATATTAAGCCCGAGGAATACGCCGGGATTTTCTTTAGCGGCGGTCGAGCCCCCGAATACATTCGCGAAGATGAAGATTTACTTCGCATTACGCGGTGGTTTTGGGAAAACAAAAAGCCATGTGCCAGTGTTTGCCACGGCGTCGAGATACCAGCTCGAGCTGGAATCGTCAAAGGCCTTCGAATGGCTACGGTCGCCAAGTGCAAATTCGATCTAGAAATCTGCGGCGGTATCTACGTCAACGAGCCGTGCGTCATCGATCGCCACATGTTCAGCGGTCGAACTTTTCACGACAACGGGCATTACATCGCTCCCTGGATCAAAGCCCTCGACCAGTCGACCGGAAAAGCATCGCAAGTCTAGAGGCGAACCAAGCTTGGGAAAAAAAAACATACACGGCACGCCGACTGAACCAACTCGCGATCCGCTGGCAACGCTTCGAATCGATCGAACAACCCAAAATGTTCGAAGTTCCGCTAATTCCATTGGACGCTGGATGGCTTGGTTGGTTCTCGTATTGTTGCTCGCCTGCGGCGGATTTATAGGACTTCAATATTTCGGATGGCTTCAAGGCAGCGCTGCCATTTCTGATCGCTGGATTCCCGATATTATCAAGAATCGTCCTGAGGTTCGGATTGTTCGCCCAGTTATCGAAACCGGTCGATCGGCGGACGCAACGGTCGTTGCGACTGGCTATCTCGAATCGCGCCGACAGGCAAAAATTGGAGCTCGAGCACCCGGTCGAGTAGAAGAGGTTCGAGTCGAAGAAGGGAGTCGTGTCAAGAAGGATGAAATTCTTGCGGTTTTAGAACATGCGGATCTCGATGCCGCATTGGCTGCTACGCAGGCCGGTTTAGATCGCGCACTGGCGGCGATCCAAGAGCAACAAGTTTTAATCGACCAGAACGAGCGCGAATATGATCGAGCCAAAGCACTCAAGGTCTCGAAAAGCATCTCGGATACTGAGCACGATCAGGCACGTTTTCAGTACGATAGCGCAGTAGCCCGAATGCTTTCACTCAAGGCCGATGTACATCTTTCGGAGGCACGACTTCGTGAAGCCGAACAACTCAGAGAAAACATGTTCATTCGCGCGCCATTTGACGGTACTGTTATTTCCAAAGACGCCGAAGTCGGCGAATCAATCCTGCCCGGCGGGATGGGCGAAGCTTCGGGACGCGGATCGGCAGTTACGATCGCTGACCTGGACAATCTCGAAGTTGATTGCGATGTCAAGGAAGACTACATCAGTCGAGTCCGTGCTGACCAAATGGCCGAAATTGCGGTCGATGCAGTTCCGGCGCGGCGGTATCATGGTCAAGTTCGAAAAGTTATCCCGATGGGCGATCGAGCTCGCGCGACAATCAAAGTCAAAGTGACAATTACCGATGTCGATGAACGCTTGTTTCCCGACATGAGTTGTACGGCATATTTCTTGCCCGATGAGAAACTTAACGAACAAGTCAGCGATGCTCCACGGATGTTCTGTCCTGAGGAAGCCGTTCTTAACGATGGGCAAGTAGATTTTGTCTGGGTGGTTGACGAAAAAGGCCGCTCGCAGAAAATCCGAGTTACGACCGGACATCGCAAGGATGGTCGCGTCGAAATCCTTGGTGGCCTCAAGGGTAGCGAGAAGATCATTGCGAAGCCGCCCGAACTTATCGAGAATCAAGCCATTAAAGTATCTGAAAACATGTAATGGAGTCATTGCGTTGAGCAGTTCCAACCAAGAGCCGATCGTACTTGTGCAGAATGTTACCAAAGAATTCAAGCGAGATTCGTTTGTGATTCCTGTACTTTCTGGCATCAACCTCACGTTGCAAGTTGGCGACTACATGGCGCTCATGGGACCTTCGGGTTCTGGGAAATCGACACTGCTGAACTTAGTTGCCGGATTGGATAAGCCGACGTCAGGCACGGTGATGGTTTGTGGGAAAGACCTTGGACGTACGTCTGAAGGAATGCTTTCAAAATGGCGCTCGCAACACATTGGCTTCATCTTTCAGTTCTACAACCTGATTCCTGTGCTTACCGCATACGAGAATGTCGAGCTGCCGCTAACCTTGACCAGTCTGAATAGTCGTCAACGAGACGAACATGTAAAGGCGGCACTTGAAGTAGTTGGTCTGACTGATCGAATGGATCACTATCCTCGTCAACTGTCAGGCGGTCAGGAGCAACGTGTATCGATCGCTCGCGCTATCGCTACCGATCCAACGCTGATTGTCGCTGACGAACCGACTGGGGATTTGGATGCGAAATCTGGTGGAGAGATTCTCGATTTGATGCGACGCTTGAACGAAGAATTTCAAAAGACGATTATCATGGTCACGCACGACCCGAATGCTGCCGCGCATTCGAAACGCATCTTGCATCTCGAAAAAGGTGTCCTCGTCAACGAACAAAGGATTTTAACAAGCCGTGGAGGAGTCAACACTTGAAAACGCTAAAATATATTTGGCGAAATGTCATGCGAAACAAATTGCGATCGATGCTCACGATTTTATCGGTCGGTTTTAGTCTCGCGTTGATGACGATCCTGTACGGCTATATGGCTATGCAAGATCAGTGGGGAATCGAAGCCTCGAAACATCATCGGATTGTCGTGATGAGCACGCAAGGCTTCTCGGGGACGGTTCCGATAGGGATCGTCGATCGAGTTCGGTCGATGGACGGTGTGAAGGCGGCAGTTCCCTATTCATGGTACGGAGGAACATACAAAGACCAGCAGATGGCATTTGCTCAGTTTGGGACCGATCCCAAACATGTCTTCGATGTTTGGAGTGAGTTCACGATTGCCCCTGAACAGTTGAACGCGTTTCAAGAGAATCGACAAGCTTGCGTTGCCGATCGTCGTTTGGCGGAACGGATGAAATGGAATATCGGTGATCGCATTCCGCTCGAAGGGACGTTCTTTGATTACAACCTCGATTTGACGCTCGTGGGTGTTTTTGATTCGCCGAAAACGACTGATTCCCTATGGTTCAATTGGAACTATTTGGACGAAGGATTGCGAAGCCAGTCGAGTGTCTCGGCGGGAAACGCTGGAACGGTCTTCGCAAAAACCACCGATGCCTCTACGATCGCGAATGTTTGCAAAGCCATTGACGATCGGTTTTCGAGTTCCGATACTCCGACACGAACGCAAACCGAATCCGCGTTTGCTCAGATGTTCGCCGATATGCTCGGAAATATTCGCGCCTATATTTTCAATATCGGTTTAGCTGTCGTCTTCTCGCTGTCGCTTGTCGCAACCAATGCGATGGCGATGTCGATGCGAGAACGGACGACCGAAGTTGCGGTGCTCAAAGCGATCGGCTTTTCAAAGACTCGAGTTCTTTGGCTTGTCTTAGGTGAATCATGTTGGATCGCCATGCTCGGTGGATTGCTCGGGATCGGGTTAGGCTGTCTGTTTCTTGAAGGGTTACATGCCATGAATGCGCAGTTTTTTCCGTTTTCCGTCCGAGAGATGGCTGGTCCCTGGCTTCTTTTGTTGCTGGCGACGGCGGCTGGTATAGGAATCGCAAGTGGCCTGGTGCCTGCCATCCGCGCGGCTCAATTGTCTGTTGTCGATGGATTGCGCCGCGTTATCTGAGAGCAGTTAAATGATTCCAATCAAGTACAATATTCGCAATCTTCGGGTTCGCTGGGTGACCACCTTGATGACGGTGATCGGTACTGGGCTTGTTGTCTGGGCGTCAGTACTTACGTTTGGACTGACAGATGGCTTAGATCATGCGCTTCGAATCAGCGGCGATACTCTGGATGTAATCGCAATGCGAAAGGGGAGCGATGGTGAAACATCGAGTGCGATTGAAGCGAAAACAGCTCGAGAGATAGCCAACCTTTCCGGGATTGCTCGATCGGTGGACAGTCGACCGTTGTGCTCGACAGAGTTCGTTACGATCTTGACGAAGCCTCGTCGAAATGAAGGAGGCACGACCAATTTAATTGTGCGAGGACTTGAGTCGGTAGGCCGAGAGCTTCGCCCGAATTTCGAGATTGTCGAAGGTCGGGATTTTAAATCAGGCGTCAATGAGATCATCACCAGTCGACCGATGGCTAGAAGATTTGAGAATCTGGCGATCGGTGAGAAGCTTGAGATCAATAAAGTCGACTTTCAAGTCGTCGGCTATTTCGAAGCGGGAGGCAGTTCAGCCGAATCGGAGGTCTGGTCCGATCTGAACGATTTGACAGGAGCTCGCCGTGTTCAAGGAGCGATTTCTGTCGTCAACTTTCGTGCTAACGATATCGGCAGTCGCGACACACTGATCCAGCAATTACAGGAAGACGAGCGATTCAAACTGAAAGCCGTGACGGAACTGGCCTACTTCGAAAATCAAATGACAGCCTCGATTGCGATTCGTTTTGTTGGGTACGTCATCGGTGCTTTTTTGACGTTCGGCGCTATGTTCGGTGCAGCTAACACGATGTACGCGGCCGTTGCTAGTCGCTCGCGAGAGATCGGTACGCTTCGCGCGATCGGTTTTAGTCGCATGAGTATCCTGTCGTCGTTTCTAATTGAGTCGATATTGCTTTGCTTGATGGGTGGTATCTTAGGATGTCTAGCAACACTTCCATTCAATGGGCTGTCGACGGGCACGGCCAATTGGGCAACCTTTAGCGAAATAACCTTCTCGTTCCGTTTCGGTCCTTGGATTCTCGCCCGCGGCGTCACACTGGCATTCTTGATGGGACTCCTCGGCGGGCTCTTTCCTGCACTCCACGCTATCCGTTTAAAACTCGTAGACGCGCTTCGTCAAACGTAGTTGGTCTTTATCGGATAGTTAGAATGGGTCAGTCACGACGCGCCAGAAACAACGTGGTCGTGTTATCGACCGGGCCGAAAATACCTCATCCTCGGAATTTGTTTTTTGGAATTGTCTGATACAATGCACTTTTTGGAAGGATTCACAGTGCCGGAAGTATTCTCAACTGCTCCGTTTGTTCCTCCGGTCGTCGATCTTGATCGATTGCTACCAGATTGGGCAAGGCAAATTCCTGATCTTCAGACTGCAATTCCTGAATTGGCTAAGGACCCAAAACGACTGGCCGAGTTGGAGTGTGTAGTTGGTGAGTTCGAGACGCTTCATCGTTCGGTTCGTGGCGATGCAAGGAATCTAGACGGCGTCGAACCGAATTCTGTTCATCTTGTTCTTACTTCTCCACCCTATTGGACATTGAAGGAGTATCGTGATTCCGATGGTCAGATGGGGCATTTTGAAGACTACGATTTTTTTCTTAACGAACTGGATCGCGTTTGGCAACGTTGCTTTGATGCCCTGGTTCCGGGTGGCCGACTGATTTGCGTTGTAGGTGATGTTTGTCTGTCGCGACGAAAGAACAATGGCAGGCACACGGTTGTTCCGTTGCATGCTTCGATCCAAGAGCATTGCCGAGTGATTGGATTTGATAATTTGTCGCCGATTATTTGGAGTAAGATTGCAAACGTTGTACACGAAGTTGATAATGGAGGCGGCGGATTCCTGGGTAAGCCTTACGAACCAAACGCCGTAATCAAGAATGATATTGAATTTATTCTTATGGAAAGAAAACCGGGTGGATACAGAAGTCCAAGCAACGCCGCACGCTTGCTTAGCATCATTTCTGACGAAAACCACAAGACATGGTTTACACAAATCTGGTCGGGCGTCACAGGCGCGTCAACTCGCAACCATCCAGCACCCTATCCCGAGTTACTTGCCAATCGGCTCATTCGGATGTTCAGTTTTGTCGGTGACACGGTTTTGGATCCATTCTGTGGCTCGGGTACAACATCGGCAGCAGCAATGGGGTGTGGACGAAATAGCATTGGGTACGAAATTGACGAATACTATATCGGGCAAGCCCGTCATAGAATTTCTGAGCTCGCAAGTGGACTATTGTCGTACGCTCGGTTGGAGTCGCTCGATCTATGAAGAGTGATCGCATCCTTGAAAAGTAGGTTGCTGAAGCCGTCAAGTACTTTTGGAAAACGCAGGATGGGCAAATTTAAAAGCAAAGCGCATCTGGGCGAGTAGATCAAGGGGCGCGTGGTGCCGTCACCGGCGGCAAGCAAATGGATGGATTTATAGAACTGATCCGTAAGCTTGTTATGGACCTTGGCGTGTCCGAAGACTGCATTCATACTTCGTCGCATTTAGAGCTTCCAGGGTTCTTTCGACCTGAGAAGAAATGGGATTTGCTGGTTGTTGATAAAGACGTACTCATTGCTGCGGCCGAATTTAAATCACAGATCGGCCCTTCCTTTGGGAACAATTTTAATAACCGTACAGAGGAAGCGATTGGAACGGCTCAAGATGTCTGGACGGCTTATCGCGAGGGAGCATTCCGTATTTCGCAACGACCGTGGCTTGGATATCTGATGATGCTGGAGGAGTGCCCAAGATCCACGACAACTGTTTCTGTGAAACAACCGCATTTCCCAGTTTTCCCCGAATTCGTAGTTGCTTCGTACACGGCGCGATATCAAATTCTTATGACGAAGCTCGTCCGTGAGCGACTCTATGACTCCGCGTGCTTTTTAAGGTCGTCTCGTAGCGGAGGAGCAATAGGAAAGCATTCGAGTCCATGCAACGAGCTATCATTTTCCCAATTCGCACTTTCGCTTTCGGGTCGCGTATTGTTGCATCTCAACGCAAAAAATGAAAGTTAAACATCTCGATTTGCTGCTACCTTTATGCCGGAAGAAAACGCTACAATTCGGACAGTTCTCGCTGAACGCCACCGCTTTGTGATCGCAATTAATCATACAGCGCAAGGAAAAAGCAAACGTTGCGGCAAAACATCGCTTGCAATAATTCGTGGTCGCCCAGAATTCGTGGGATCTACTGGAGTTAGTGATATGCCCCACGAATTAAGGTCGACCACGAATTGGTAAAGAAAAACGCTCTTCCGCAGAAACTGTGGGTGGTTTTCGTGATCCGCAATCGATTTTAGCCGTGAAATACAAGGAAAACACTGGACTGAGTGATTGCAAAAACCAAGGTTCGCTTTCTAATCGGAAATGCTTACCCAAAAAATTGCCATG
>Ga0163150_10001084_pt1 | contig 48065 bp, 37 predicted proteins | sample OliLakLV19P2IB_FD_148628 | JGI IMG/M metagenome (GOLD analysis project Ga0163150, IMG submission 148628) | Freshwater microbial mat bacterial communities from Lake Vanda, McMurdo Dry Valleys, Antarctica - Oligotrophic Lake LV.19.P2.IB | ecosystem: Environmental > Aquatic > Freshwater > Lake >... | reverse complement strand
CTACGGAACCTATCAAGGAAAGACGATACGATCTTGAAGTAACGAGCAGGATGGAAGAACTGAGCAAAAGTTCCAGTCTTGAAGGCAGGAAAGATTTCAATGAATCTATAAGAAGTGCTGCCTGGTGGAATATCTTTAAAAAGGTAGGACTTCGAGCAATTGAGCGAGGGTCTGTCGAGCAACGAAGACATAAAGTTCAAGAAGCAATGATTGCATCTAATTCTTCTTTTTTGACCATGGCCGAAGCAAAAAGTGCTGCAAGTGCCAGTACTGATACTCCGGAAATTGGTGCAAAAAAACAACAGGCCGAATCTGCCCAAAAGGCTACGGTAGAAAGGTTCAAAACTGGTGAAATTAAACCTGGTGAAATTCGGGAAGAGCTAGCCCTTGACAGCGAGTTTAGAAAAGCGATTATAACAGACATTATAGATCCAATTATAAAAGGAGAGATCACCACCCATGACCAGATACGAGAACGCTTAGCAAAGCACGTGACTTCCAACCTCGACAACGATCAGGTAAGAAGAATCTTTGGAGCCGAAATAAATGATTTTGGAGACGTTTCTCAGTATTTTGCTTCAGATTTATTGGAAATGGGAAAGAAAATCCGTGATGATACCAGGGCAACAGGAGAAACTCTCGCTCAAATAGACCAGTATATTCATATCAGTATTGGATACTCAAGGTCATCCTATGAAACAGAAACTCGGGATGTTATTGACAAAGCAGTGAAATGGGCAAATGAAAGACGCGCTAATGCATTAGCAAATAGAATTAAAGGGTTTGCTTATATCGGAATTATTGCAAACCCATTTGTTATTGGAGCAGGAGCAAGCTTGTTAGCTACAGCGCTTAACCCAGCCGTGCGTGCTGGAACCAAAATAGCGGGATTTGGTGCTCTGGCGACAGGAGGACAGTCATTGCTGGTAGGTGCTGCTTTCGGGGCTACTGCAGCAGGACTACGCCGATACTACGAACTCGAGGTCTATGATATGCCAACCTTTAGAGCGCAGCGCGCTTTAGGAGGCCAGGCAATAACCAAAGAACAAGTAGACCAAAAACGTTCTGAGATGAAGGGCTGGCGCGGAAAGCTCATGAAAGATGAAGGAGTTGCCAGAATCGCAGGTGCATACAGAGAAGTAGATCTTGAGAAATATATGTATGATATGGCTTCCTCGACAGAACTGATTAATGGAGGTGGAACAGCAATTGGGGGAACTGAGAGAAAAAGCGTAAAAGACCTCCTTCAACTCCCTATTGCGGACAAAAGTAACAAAGAAGAAATAGCTCGAAGAATTGCTGAGATAGAAACACGGAGAAATCTTTCATCTCTTCAAAAAGCTGATTTCATCCAATATAGCAGTAAAGAAAATGTCTCAACAGAAGAAATGACGCTCACAAAAGTAGCTGCAGACTTGAGATCAACTCTTCGAAAACAATATGAAAAAGAAGCACAAGAAGCAGGTATTACTGAAGCATCTGAAGTACACCAAATAGCAGAACGAGAGCTAAGGGATTTAGTTTACACTCGTTTTTCAAGTGAAATAGAGAAACTTCTTCTTAAAAATAAGAGTGATCAAGACAAAAAATTCTTTCACTATCGCTTAAGAAATGCTGCAGGAGCTGCTGTTTTTGGAGGCGTGGCTGGATTGACAGGTGGTATGGTTTCTCAAGAAGTCTTGACAGGTATTGCACGCATGCTTCCCTCTGAAGCATTCAGCATGCCTGTTATAGGCGGGCTGAGTAAACTGAAAGGACAAACACTTCGAGAACAAATGTTAGGCGTAAATGGACCACCAAGCATTACGAAAGAGGGCCTCCAGCATATCTATGCGAACCCAACATCAACGCCAGCAGGAGAGGGAAAGTTTATTCATGTTGACGCACATGACAATAAGTTCAATGCTTCTTTGGCAAATATAGGCAACTATGCAGAAGCAGTAAATTCAACTACGGGTATAGATAAGGCACCTCCCATGAGGATTGAAAATGGAAGCATTCTTATGTCTGGAACAAATTGGGAAGTAACGAAAAAAACTCTAAATCCTGACCTTCAAAAATTCTTCCAAAATTGGCACGTTGAAGAGAATGTTATTACAAATGAACAAGATAATGCAAATCATATTCTCAAACAGGCTATAGAATCCAAACAGAAAGCGTTGTTTAACCAAGGGAATCTTGTAGTTGCATACGGCGGCGATAAGGCTGTACCAGGCCTTGCAGATAGTGACGGAAAAGTTACTATCCAACTCAATCAAGACCATTTGGAAGATCCAAAAATAAGATACACGAAATCAGATGGAGAGCAGTTATGGGGCAAAGTAAAACCCGAATTCGAACATCTTCGCAAAAACGTTATCCAACTTCATGGAACCGCGGAAATTGTTAATGGCAAACCTATTGTTCATATTGACCAAAATAATCCATCAAATATTGCAATGCTCGCTCGTAAGGATATCCATGGCACAAAATTTTCAGAAATCTTTTCACTTGAACTAATAAAAAACCAGTGGGATGTGCAAGGGATACCAGGATTTTCCTATGTTTCAGACCTGATCCCTCCCCAAGCCATTCGCTTGACGCCCCCAGAGATCTTTGATTCAGCACCTCTTATTGCCACTCCCATCTCGCCTCGCCATCCACTCAAATCGTTAGAAACAACTTCTGTAGCGCCAATTTCAATTCCTCCCACTGACTCATCCGAGGACGATGAAACAGGACCGGACGTTCCACCGCCAGCTCCGCTGCCAATTCCAACTGACGACCCACCGCCTCCTCCTACTCCCGTTGACACACTTGAGGCAACAGTTACGGGAGAAACGGCTGACGAGACAGAGGAAATCAAAAAAGCTAAAGAAGAAATATTTGAAAAAGCTGGCAAACGAAGCGCAGAAGAAGTAATGGAGCTTATTGAAGAAGTAGCAACAATTCAACAAGAACAATGGGTAAAGGGTAAAGGAAAACTGCGGGCAACTATTGACGAAATAAGACGAGAACAAGAAGCATCGGGCGAAAAAGGAAGTTTTTACTCAGGAGGGATTGTATATGTCCCGCAAACAGAAGGCCAATTGGTATTAGTAGGTGATCTTCACGGCGACTTTGAAACCACCAAACACATTATTGAAAGGAGTAAGTTCATTGAGAATATGGAACAGGGAGATAAATCAATGACAATAGCATTTATGGGAGATATGGTTGATCGAGGAAAATACGATGTAGAAGTTATGGAATCGTTGCTTCAACTGAAAAAGATGTATCCGGACAATGTAATTATTATGAAAGCCGATCACGAGGTTATCAGCGGCGTCTCTTCTCATGATTTTCCTGAACATGTTCTTGAACATTACTATAAAAATGTGTATCCCGGGAATTTCGAGGATCTTCTCCCTCATATAGAGAACACCTATAACCAAAATCTTGCGATACAAAAGCTACAAGCATCAGGAAAAATTTCTACAGCCCAATTAACAGAATTTTTCCGAAAATCATTTCTGAATGAAGATAATTACGGAACAGATTTTACAACTCGCTTCGAGGAGCTAACTCAAGGATGGGAGAATGTTGATAAATGGGCAGTACGATATGCAATTATGGGAACGTATTCGCTCGCAGCACAAAGTACACCGTTGTTCCGAGACTATTTCTATGGAAGAATTTTTAATCAGCTGCCGAGAATGATTGTTGGAGGAAATGGAGTTGTGGTTGCTCACGGAGGACCTCCAGGAGGTAATCTTAACTTACAACAGCTCCGTGGAGCAGATGGAAGCATGGAAGTTTTTGATGGAGCCATCACGTGGGCAGATCCAATGCCAGATGCACTATTTCAACAAAGAACACAAGCAGAGCAAGCTGAACTAACAACTACACTTTCAGAGATAGATCTGGCACTACAAGATGCACAGACTCGATCAGCAAGCCAAGCACAATTCCAAGGACAATCGTGGCATATTGACAACCTTGAACTCGTAAAAACCCGCTTGCAAAATGTTCGCCCAGGAATCTGGTTTAATACCGAACGTGTTGGGAGTGGGTCTCTGGCTGATGCCGCTTATCAAGGGCTTGCTGTCTATTCCGAACAAGGACTTCAAAGCTTCTTAGATACAGTTGGTGGAACAGCAATGGTGCGAGCGCATCAAACATCAAACCAAGTAGCCGGAGGAAAACCAAATCCATTTACAAACGATATTCTCTGGACAATACACTCAACAGGAAAAGGAAGCTCTCAAAGCCATTACAATATGCAAGAAGAAAACCCTGCATTTGCAGTATTTGACATGAATTCGAGCATTACGACTATTGATCCTAATCAGAATATTATCCCTGTCTGGGGCAACACTCCTCTTCCTTTTAACCGCCCACTGACAAAGTCTGTTCTTCAACCATCACCGTCAACTACCCCTTCAACGACTCCTGTCATTACCATTCCTTCACCAACAGCGGCTCCAACAGCTGCTTCTACTCCTCCTGTAACTACTGTGGCTGAAGAACCAACACCTGTTCCCAGTGAGCGAGTTGAAGTAACAGCAACCGTAGAACCGAGTGAAGAAACGAGTGCACCAGTTGTTCCGACAACCGTAGATACACCGGTACCTACTTCTGCTTCGCCTGAACCCGCTGTTGAAGATTCAAAAGAGACAACACCCACCGAACTTCCTATAGCAACAACAATTAAGGGTATTACTTCCGGCGTTAATTTTAGTGGCGACAAAAGAGAGTTCGATAGCCTCACTTCGCAACTTGTTCCTGGCATGCCACTAGAAAAACAGCGTGACATTCTTGTCCAAATACAACAACTGGCTGAAAAAATGTCAGCAGATTTTAACAAAGGCAGAGGGAGAAAAAGTGCAGCGGTAAAATTACAAGTCTACTATGGCGAGCAGATCGGAAAACATGTTCAAGAAGAACTTGATAAACTTCCTCCACTCCCCACAACAACTCAACCATCAATAACTGAATCTCCTATGCCTTCAATCAACCCAGATAAAGTTGACGAAACAGTTGCTACAGAAACCCCTTCATCTGAACCTATTGCTGCGCCTGTAGAGGAGACAATTCCCCTTGAGCTTCCAATAGCAACAGCTATCCTCGAAATTACGTCTGATGGTAATTTTGACAGTGATAAAAAAGTAGAATTCGATCTTCTTACTTCTCAGCTCATACCTGGTATTTCAATTGAAAAACAACGAGAGATTCTCATCAATATACAACAACTCGCTGAAAAAATGACTGAAGATATCAGGGAGAATAAGAAAATAATAAGAATGGGTGTGGATATAGGTGTAGATACCAAATCAAGTGCACAAATCCGACGCAACGAAGAGATAGAAAAACGAGCGAGAGAAGAACTTGATAAACTTCCACAACCTGCAGTCACATTTCCTGCTACACAACCTCAACCTTCGGTATCCACCACCCCTGTAACTCCTCCAGAAGACGGAAAAATACCTCAAGCCCTGTCGCCCACTGATCAAATGGAAGCAACCGTATCTCTTGTAGAAAATACAGAAGCTGAGACTATTTTTAAGAATGTAGAGATACATGGAACGCCATATAACGATGAGTCACTCACCCCTGAGTATCTGAAAGCTCAAAATCTGCTCCCAGCCGAGAAAATTACTATTGGAGGAACAGATATATGGGTTAGCGACCCGTATGATATAGGGGGAGATAGAGTCGCAGTTGTGGCATACGTACAAAAAAATGGCAAAACAATCGCTCGATCATTTTATAGAAGCAGTTCTCAAGGGGTATGGAGATACCTCCCAGAGTATAACATGATAGGAGGTAAAATAAACTGGTATGGAAAGGGTTATGGGGAAGAAGGAATAACGCTCCCTATTCAGCTTCAAAAAACCCTTGCGGAACGTTTACAACTACACGAGGTAAGAAAGGTAGAAAAGCCAGAACTCATTTTTGCAGGAACTGCCAGGATGTTAGACAGAAACAACACATACTATGGAGAAATAGAAACACTCCCACTAAGATTAGACGGAAATTTCTTTCATGGAAAATCTGGTAGAAAAGTTGCCCCGGAGCTACTGAGATTCACCAACAAAGACCAAGAACCTGATTTCTCAAACATTGTCATGAGATGGAATACCAAAACAGAATTGTACGGAAGTGTTGACATAGAAATGTTCTCCTCAAGAGACGGCAAATTCAATTATATGTTTTGCAGGGACTTCCAAGGACGAGCATGGATTGGAGGAATTGAAGACACCAGCGAAATCGGGAGTACTGGCCTTCATAAAAATTGGATTGATGGTGGAGACCTCACAACCCCAGCCTACGAATACGACTCTCAAACTGGTGGATATGGGAATGGACTGGATCGGAAAGGTCCATACATTGATATGTTTAATGCATACCTGAGTAAAATACCTCTAATAAAAGATTATCTTGAATCAATACAATTACGAAAGACTACAGAAGAACATGTAGATGCAATTCCAGGACTCGACATTCCAAATAAAGCAGCTGTTGAGCCACAACCACAAACTGATGAAAAGGAAGAACAGAAAGATTCAATAGGGGAAACTATTGAGGCAGAACTAACTGAAGCTCAAAAAGAAGCAATAATAAAATATTATTATGCTGCAGAACTTATTACACATATCAAAGGTATGGAAACTTTCAAAGATGCTTTGCCAAAACTTCGAAAAACACTTTCTGCAAGTTCGCGAAAAGAACTTGCGGCTGCCTTGATTGAAGATATAGATACAAGGGGATTATCAGTTAATGGAAAAGAATTACCACATTCAGAACTGCTAAAGAATGCTATTAAGGAATCGAATGAAAGACCTATTGTCGATATACTATCCCTTAGGTACCTACTCGTCTTGCAAATAAATGATGCCAAGGCACAAGAAGTGACGAGTTTTCTAAGCACTACGACAGAAAATGAACTTTCTAATCTTCACCGTGACGTTCTTCTCGCCGTTGCGGAATCAATCTTTGCATTTGGCACGAAAGAACAAAAACTTTTCATAATTAACAGAATAAAAAATCTATAGTAAATGAGTTTTCACATTTAGCTTCAAAACCCTCGATTTTTGACCCACTTTGATTGTCTTGAATAGTGATTTTTCACGTTATACACTGAGTGAACTATTCAGTTTTCTGAAAAGTTTTTGTTATGGAGAACCATCCAATTCCTCAGGACGTAACCGGATTTCAATTTAAATTGATCGGCAACATGACGATAAAACAGTTTGCGTATCTTGCAGGAGGTGTCATATCAGCATGGCTTGTATATTTATTACCGTTCCCTTTCTTTATCAAACTCCCACTCATTGGTCTTTTTACCCTAGCAGGATGCGCATTTGCATTCTTCCCTGTAGAGGGACGCCCGTTGGATTTAATGGTAACGAATTTTTTAAAAGCAGTGTTTGCACCTAACCAATACCTCTATCAGAAAGTAGGAGGACAATTAGAAGTAACAGCACTTCCAATTACAAAAGCTTCACATACAACCACAGGCATAACACAGACTCAGAAAGTTGATATTCAATCGTATATCCAGCACCTGCCAAGTCAACCAAAGAACAAACTTGATGAAAAAGAACTCTCATTTATGAATTCTTTATTCTCAACTGCAGCAGCACCACAAAAAACGACTCATGTGCCTTTTCCTATTCTTCAGACTGCTCAAGCAGTACCACCACCTCCAGTGGCCAAAATCATTTCGCAAAAAATCATTAATGACAAGCCAATTCAGCCACCCAACCAACAACCAAATCAGCAAATGTTTACTACCCCCTCTGTAGTACCCCCACCACCTGCTGCTGTTCCGCCTGCAGCTATTTCAGTCCAAGAGCCTGTTCAAATCCCACCACCTGTTGAAAACCATCAACAGTTTACGGATTTACAGCAGCAAATGGATGACATGCTTTTGCAAAAACAAAAGCTTGAAGAACAACTGATGCAGCTTTCCCAAAAAGCACAAACACAACCCGCACAAAATGTTTATCAACCAAGTACCCCTGAACAGCCAAAAGAAGAAAGCCAAAATATTAGAAAAGTCTCAAAAGAAATGGGAGCAAAAGTTGGACTTCCAATAACACCAGAAGTAGCGAATCTGGTCACTGGTATCATTAAAGATCCCAGAGGAAATATTCTTCCAAATATTTTAGTTGAAATAAAAGATACCGAAGGCAATCCCGTCAGAGCATTCAAAACAAACGCGCTCGGACAATTTGCATCAGCAACTCCCCTGCTTAATGGCACTTATACCATGGAATTTGAAGACCCAGGGGAAACCCATTCATTTGATGCTGTAGAACTAACAGCCAATGGAGAAATCATTTTTCCTCTCGAAATTATTTCATCAGACAAACGAGAAGAACTGAGAAAGGAGTTGTTCGGATAATGAAGCCTGCACACAGCAAAAAAGCAAAAGCCATTCATGCTGGATCAACACAACGATTCACCGATATCGATGATATTTTAGAGGACGTTGTAATGTTTCAAGGGGGATCTGCATGTTTGATAATTGAGGTTCAAGCAAGCAATTTCGCCCTTCTTTCAGTACAAGAGCAGGAAGCAAAAATTTATGCATATGCAGGAATGCTCAATTCCTTGTCCTTTCCTATACAAATAGTTATACAAAATAAAAAAATCGATATCTCATCTTATTTAAATTTATTAGAAGACCAGTCAAAAAAAACAGCTGTCCATACGAATTTATCAGCAAATATTAACCAAGCATTGCTGACTCAAATAAAACTCTATAAAGAATTTGTTCAAGAGCTGGTAAAAGTAAATACAGTGCTGGACAAACGATTCTATGTAGTAATTCCGTATTCCTATCTAGAAAAAGGGGTGGTAGGAGTAGCAACTGCAACAAAAGGGCAATCCGGCAAGGAGGCATTTTTTGAAACAGCAAAAGCCGCATTGCACACGAAAGCAAATTCCGTTTTGGGACAGCTCGCTCGAACTGGACTACGAGCAAAAGTACTTTCAAAAGAAGAACTTATTCGTTTGTTTTACGAAATCTACAATCAAACTCAAACTGCACCTGATCAACTATCAAATTCTATAAAGCAGGCTATTATCAAAGGGCAACAAGCATGAGCTTATTTGGATCTAAAAAAGACACTAAAGAAGTGAAGCAGCCAGCTGCTCCACAACAAGAAGCACTTTCAACATTTGAACAAGGAATGGTATCCCTCACTGATCTTGTGGCACCTTCATCGATTGAAGTTGATTTCAGGTCAATCCGAGTCGGTGAAACATATCACAGAACATTTTTTATCGTAGACTATCCACGTTTTGTGAATCCTAACTGGCTTGAGCCTCTCATCGACTTTGATCACACAATGGATATTTCAATGTTTATTTATCCCCGTTCTTCTCCCGATGTATTATCTGATCTGAGGCGAAAAATAGCTGAAATGGAAGCAACAATCTCAGGAGACGTTGAGCAGGGAAAAGTAGTCGACCCCAAAGTCTCAGCAGCCCTCGATGATGCCCTCGCCCTCCAAACAGAACTCGCCAAAGGAGTAGAACGTTTCTTCCAATTTAGCTTGTATGTAACCCTTTCAGGCAACAATCCTTCTGAACTTGAAGAGGCTTCGAGACGTCTCGGATCAACACTTTCATCACTTTTGGTTGTTTCAAAAGCAGCAACGCTTCAAATGGAAGAAGGGTTCAAAACAACAATTCCAGCCGGAACTGATCGGTTGTACATTACCCGCAACATGGACACGACCTCACTGGCAACAACATTTCCTTTTACATCGGCGACTCTTACTCAAAACAAAGGAGTGTTATATGGAATCAATCAACAAAACAACTCACTTATTATTTTTGATCGATATTCACTCGAAAATGCGAATGAAATTATCTTGGGAAAATCTGGATCTGGAAAATCTTTCTTAATCAAACTTGAAGCTTTAAGGCAATTCATGTTTGGAACAGAAGTTATTATTATTGACCCTGAAAATGAGTACATCAATTTGGCAAAAACCGTTGGTGGTGAATTCGTTGAATTTTCAGCTAATTCTCCTATAAAACTCAACCCATTTGATCTGACCGGTGTTTATGAAGAAGGCGAAAATGAATTGGGTTTAAAAATTTTGTCCCTTCATGGATTACTGAGAATTGTATTAGGCACTTTAGATGCTGCACAAGATGCAATGCTTGATCGTTCGCTTGTTGAAACCTATCGACAAAAAGGAATAACCCCGGACCCAGCAACGCAGACCAAACAACCGCCGCTTATGGAGGATTTATACAAAGTCCTTCTTGGAACTGAAGATCCACAAGCCCGGGATCTGGCTCTTCGGCTTGAAAAATTCATCAAAGGATCACTTTCCGGCATTTTTAATCAGCAATCAAATTTTGATTTAAAAAATCCCTTTACTGTATTTTCCATTCGCAACTTAGAAGATGAACTGCGCCCAATTGCAATGCATATCATCTTAGACTTTGTGTGGACAAAAATCAGAAAAACACTCAAAAAAAGATTGTTAATTTTGGATGAGGCATGGTACATGATGAAATATGAGGACTCTGCTTCATTTGTATATGGTATTGCAAAACGCTCACGAAAATACTATTTAGGACTTACAACTGTTACCCAAGACGTTGAGGATTTTATGAAAACTGATTATGGGAAAGCCGTATTATCAAATTCTTCGATTCAGATACTTCTCAAACAAGGAACAGCTGAGATAGATACCATATCAAAAACATTTTACCTTTCTGAAGGAGAAAAAGAATTACTCCTTTCAGCAGACATTGGAGAAGGATTATTTTTTGCTGGACAAAATCACGTTGCAATGAAGGTCATTGCCGCATCATTTGAACAAGAAATTATCACGACAAATCCTCAAGATATTTTGAATCAACAAGCACAAGCTGCTCCAACAGTATACGAACAACCCCCTCAAATAGTACAAGACGCAATACCAGTCCAACCACCCTTATCAACTCCTCCTGTAGGATCTCCAAATCCGATTGATCCGCCACTTCCACCAACACCGCAAACTACTCAACCCCCTGTAAATCCAAATAATGGACAATAATAAACTATGGCAGACCCAAGAGACGAAAGAATAGCTTTCTTAAAAAAACAAGCTTCCCCCTTTTATGAATGGAAGGAACGAAATAAGGTAGAAGGTCCTGAAACATGGGATGAAGCATTCAAACGGAATCCCTCAACAAGAGATGTCTTTCAAGCACGGCAATTTGCAGAAGAATTGGAAACCCTCCTTTCCCAAACCTCTTCCAACAATCTCTCCAATGAACCAACGGAGTCTTCACGTTCTAGTCACGGAGCATCTCCTCTGGGAATTCTTGCCATGCCAGCTGCTCTTTTTGTAAAAGACCGCCCCGAGCTTATGGAAAATCAGGGAAAATATGGAAAAATCAAACAAGAATTACTCAAACAAAAAGAGAAAGAGTGGAAAAAATTAAATCCAAAAAAACACTTCTGGTCAAGACGAAATTATCATACAAGCAAAGAATATATAGACTATTATTATGGATCACTTGATACCCCCGATGCTCCAACTATAGATACAGAAGCTGAAAAACTCTTTAGAGAAAAACACCCTAAAATTGCTAAGGATTATGACGAATCAGGAGTCAAGCGTGATAAAAAAGGCAATGCAAAACAATACAAAAAAGCATCTGATGACCCTGCTTATATAAGCTTACACGGAAAAATGGAAGCTTATTTACAAAGCCGACTCTCACTATTAGGCAAAAATGCAACTCAGGAAGAAAAAGAAGCGTTAGAAAAACAAATAAGAACACATGAATATGATAAATGGGTTGCCAAACATCCTGAACGCGCAGCAAAATATGCAGAGCTTCAAAAAACATACAAGCAGGAAGATAAAGATATACATCTTGATGAAGCACTCGCCAAATATCAAAAGCAAAAAGATATTGAGTCAACCAAAACCCAGCTTGAAGAATACGCAAAAAGAGAGGGGGGTAAAGATATCAAGCTGGTCGAAGATAAGGTCCATAGAGCTACTCCTACAGTCTCACAAGACCAGGCAGCACAACGACTTGAAGCTGCTCAAAAAAGATTTACTGATACGCAAAAACCAGCAGATCAAAACACGCTCGTTTCACCCTCCGGAAGAGTTCTTTCAACACCTATTCAACCACCAGCTTCTCCAAGCGGACTAGTTTCAGCTACTGGAAGACCGATTTCTTCAACTCCAAGAACTACTCCTGCAATCGGCCACAGTCCTGTTGCTACAGCAAGAAGAAATCGTATGCAACCGATGACAAGCATGTTTAATACGCTTCGATCATTACAAATTCCTAGAGGAGCAGGCTATGAAGAGTCACGAGGACAAGCATCATCTGATTTATCAAATACAGTTGATAATGCCGAAGGTGCATTTAAAGCGGGAAGGACTGCCCTTAGAATTGGCCAATGGGCAATACGGGCATTCGGCGGCGGGGGTACTGCAGCCGGAGGAACCGCTGCTGCTGGAGCCGTGGGAGGTGCAGCAGGGGGTGCGGCTGCTGCAGGCGGTACAGCCGCTGGAGGTGCGGCGGTTGCGGCCGGAGCCCCAGTCGGACTTATTGTGGGGACTATAATTCTCGTAGCTCTTTTAGTCATTGTTCTTTTTGTTGTGATATTTGGGTGTGTGTTGGGTTGGTTTCAAGGATGTGGGACATTTAACGTTGAAGATAATGCAGGGATTAAAGGGTTAAATATAGAAAAAACGGGACCATCCCAAGTAGAAAATCCCGGAGGAAAATCAGAAATGAGTTATAACATCTCAGTTGTATATGAGGGCAACGAGGATGTTCTCATCACAGACCCAATCCCAAGCAATACAAGACTGGTAATTGCAACTGGAAACGGATGCCCTCTGTACAAACAACCAACAACTGAAGTGGTATGGCGATTAAAAGATTGCCCAAGACCTCAAGAAACAGGACAACAAATCTACAACTTTATTGTCAAACTAGAACCCCTAAAGCCGGATATCATTGTTAAGAATACTGTTATTGCTTCAGTTATTGGAGGAAGCACTGGTGAGCCACCAACAGAAGGATCAAGCGGAAATGCATGTACCGAACCCCATGAAGGAAAAGGATATTGTTCTGTTGAAAATCTCAAGAAGTATTTCGATGGAAATGGTTCAAAAGCACTTGTTGCATCTATGATATGTAAGATTGAAAGCAATAGTAATCCAAATAGTGAAAACAAAAAATGTCCTGACTATAGTATCGGCCTCTATCAAATAAATCTTCTTGCACATTGCCCTGCCGCAAGGCCAAATGCTCGTGCTTGTACATTTGCTGATATTTCAGAACGGGATAAGTGCGAAGTACAATATAAAGATCCAGAAAACAATGTCCAAAAAATGGTTTCTCTTTCTCAAAATGGTACCAATTGGAATCCGTGGAGCGCATATACTGATCCAAATATAGGAGTACGGAAGAAACTCACTGCTTGTGGTATAAATTAAAATATGTCAAAAAAATTTATTATTGTAACAACAGGAACTATTTGTGTATTACTGATCTTTATAATCGTGCTATTTTTAGAAACCGATTCCAAGCAAGACCCACTTCCAATACTCCCAACTCCTACCTCTGCCCCTATAAGAACTCCAGAAAAAATCAATATCTCTGGGGTAGAAGTTGATAATTTTCTCATTGAAGGTACTGTGATTGATAATAAGGGAGATACGGTAATTACTGAAAAACCGGAATTTGAAATTATTTATCTTGCTCCGTTTAATCAATTTATAATTACTGTTCTTGCTACTCCATTTGAATCTGTTAGACAAAAAGCAGAAGCAGAGTTTTTGCAAAAAATCGGTACAACAAAAGAAGATGCATGCAAATTGGATGTAACTATCGGAACAACATATGATGTAGATCCAATAAATGCTGGGACCAATTTCCCGTTAAGTTTTTGTAATTAAATGATTAAACCTATCATCTTTTCCATTGTTGCTGTGAGCTTTTTCTTTTTTACTTTTACCGTATCTGCTCAAGTTCGAGAATTTAAAACATCTGTATGTACCAAAGTTGGAAACCCAACAGAATCCTGCGATACTCCAGTAGGAAATGGCGGCTGTTGGCCAACAAGTGGATCACTGACGCAAGGGCCACTCGGAAAGTTTGATCATGCAGGAATTAAAAGTAGACGTGACGCTGATGCTGTTGATATAGCAGGCCAAGGAGACACAAAAGTGTTTGCAACATTTAATGGAACTGCACTAACAGCGTATGGTGATAATGGTGGATTTGGAAACATGGTTACGATAACAAGTAGTGATCGAGAATACAAAGCGATTTATGCTCATCTCTCAGCCATTATTACCCCAAATGGCCCAATAACAGTTGGAGATCAAATTGGCATACAAGGTACAACGGGCATATCAACAGGAATCCATCTTCATTGGGAACTACAAGGAATACCACTTGCCCCTCCCCTTATTCCAGAACCAATAAAACCACTCGATTGTGAAGGATCTTGTTCTCCAAAACAAGTCAGTTTTGATATCAATCAATGTAATGCAGATACTCAAACTTCAACAGGATCATATAAAGATAAGCTGTTACAAGAATTCAAAATTACTATGAATGGTTTTGATGAACAACATCTCAAATGGGCATATGACAAAATGAAAGAAGTTTCTAATACTCGGTTTCCAAATATGGTACAAGGAGCTGTCATTCAGATGAAACCACGAACTCCAGATGATCCGTACTCAGAACAAGTAGGGTGCCCAGGAAGATCAGCTGTTAATATCAAACTTATACAACAACAAGATGATCCACAAGAAGAAATTTTCAAAATTACTTTTACTCATGAACTCGGACACGTTATTCAATTATGTTCAAGTGGAGCAAAGGCGTTTGGAACAGGACTTTCTCATGAATCTGTTTTTGCAGAAGAAAGAGGTATTACCTACTATGCTCAAAATGCTGGTGAGCCAGGAACTGGATGCCCAGGAAGCGGTAGTGATCGAGAGAGAAACAAACGGAACGAAGACTATGCAGATATGATTACCTATTTTCTCAACCCAACGAGCACAACAAAAAACGTATGTGGAAATGGAAGAGATCCAAATCCAATAACAAGTGGTGAATATCCACAACACTCAGAACTCGTAAAACAGATTTTAGGTTCATATCCATAAACCAGTATAATAAAACTATGAATAAAAAAATCTTAATTGGAGGAGTACTACTTGTACTAGTTACTATAAGTTTTCTTTTAAGCTTTTTAAGTGGTGACAACCCGGAACCCTCCGCTGCTGTTTTCTCAGACCAAAAAACCGTTATTGGTAAAACCACAAATGAAGAGATAGAAAAGTTTTCAAAAGCACAGAAAGAAGTTATTGATAAAAACACCGTTCGCTACACCTTTGATCCGAGAAAAAGTATTCGATCTGATGAAATAATTACCCAAAACAGGAAGGCAGTATTTGAACGAATTCGAACAGCCATCGAAACAGAGACAGGTAAAAAGACAATTGCACAATTAACAGAACAGTATGGGAAACCTGAAAAGATGTTTAAGAATTCTTCATATTATGGAGAAGGAATATACACATATCTTTACAATTCAAAAGGAGTTGCATTTGTTGGAAATCCAAATACCAATGAGGTATTTGAAATTCAACTCTTTAGTCCTATGAACTTAGAACAATATCTCAATAGCTATGGAAAAGACGTGCTCGTTGTAGAATCTAACAAGCAAGGTGAATAACATGATGTATGATTGGTTAACAAAAAAACGACTAATACTCATTGGGAGTTTTTTCTTGGTGATTATATTACTGGTTCTTTTCTTCCTTACAAAAAAAACTCAATCACCAACAAATCAAATACCATCCGAAACAGTTATCAGAAACCAATTCCCACAAGTTCCTCCCGCTCCTATCATCGCACCACCTGTCGGAGTAGATGAGAATTCAACCAAAAATGTTGTTGTCAATTTTGATTCAAAAGAAATTCCACTCCAAGCTAATCTGTTCATAAAAGATACTGTGTCTTTAACAGAAAAACAAATAATAGAGCTTGGAGCCCGTTTCGGATTTTCAGTACAGCCTGAAAAAATGTTAGACGGGAGAGGATTTTCTATTTATCTGTGGAGTGAAGAAAACAAGTCTCTTCTTATAACAGCTGAAACAGGCGAAATTAATTTTTCTAATACTAAACGAACAGTAAACAACCATGTACGAGTTCAAGAAGCACTCAGCATTGCGGAAGAATTCTTGAAAGGAAAAAGGTTATTTCACTCAGATCTCAAAACATCTCTTGATTCCCTTCGTTTTTATGGATTAGATGGAAGTAAAGATCCTGCCATTGTCAAAAACTATAGTGAAAATGAACTTATAGAAGTACCCTTCGAAAGAATGGTAGATAGTTTCCCTGTCTACCACCCGCAAGGAAGTAAAAAACAGATCTCAGTTACTATCAATATAGATACAACAGTTACTAAGCTTGAGTATCGGTATTCTCCCTTGTTACAAAACGGCAAATCATATTCCCTCTTAACGTTTGATGAAATAAAAACAAAATTGTTACAGGGAAATGGAAAATATGTAAAAATAGGATCAGAGGAATTACTAGAATTGACAGCTCCTCCCACAAACCCTATTTCTCTTACTTCTTTTGAACTTGCGTATCTTGATGATGAGGTGGGTTTATATATTCAGCCTATTTTTGTATTTCGCGGAACAACAAATGTTTCTGGATCACAACAAGATGTTATTCTGTACCTCCCAGCGATTCGTTAATCTAATTCTTGGACTGTAATCTTAAACCTAACACCTCTCTATTACTCCTCGTTCTGCATTCGAATCGGCATGATGATATGAAGAAAGGAAGGATCGTCTTTTATTTTAAATGCTCCAGGATTGAGCGGTCCTGTCATTTCAAATACCATAACTTCTTCATTTACGTTTGAGAAGAAATCGAGCAAATACTTACTGTTAAAAGCAATATCATTTTCTTCCCCAGTTAAAGTTGCTTCAACTTCAACAGAATTTTCCCCAATCGAGGGGGTATGAGCAGTAACGAGGATTTTCCCATTTCGAAGAGACAACCTTACAATATTTGAAGAATCTCGTGCAAAAATTGCAGACATCTTGACAGCTTTTTGAAGTTCTCCCCTATCAAATGTGACTTGAGTTCCAAAATCGTGAGGTATGATTTTCTCAAAGGTGGGAAATTCCGCCTCAATAAGACGTCCTACCAATGATGTATCTTTTTGGCTAAAAATGATTTGATTGCTCTTTCCTGAAATATACATGCTAATATCTCCTTCTTCGTCTTTTAATAACAGTAATTCTCTAATCACCCGAGCAGGCACTATCATTGGTTTTTCAAATTCTTCGTTTCTTCTAATATCCGAAACATGGTGCTTTAAAGACAATCGATACCCGTCGGTCGAGACGAGTACAAATCCCCCTTTTTCCACTGCTTCATCTTTCATCACCAATATTCCTGATAATGCTGGTCTTGATGTGTCAAGACTGGCTGCAAATACTACCTTACTGAAGTCTTTATGAAGTATTGCACTGTCTATTACACTCAACACTTCTCCTTTTTCTTCATAGAGTTTTGGGAAATCGTCTGTTGGTATTGTTTGGAACACACTTTTTGTCTTGCTGCTTGTTAAGGTGAGCTTTTCGCCAGATGTTTGGAGGAGTATTTTCTCATTAGGGATCGCTGCTATAACTTCTGAAAATACTTTAGCAGGGATTGTCGTTGACCCTTCTTCTTCGATACTTGCTGGAATAACTGTCTCAATTCCAATTTCCAAGTCAGTCGAGCTCAGCTTCAATCCTTGAGGTGTCGTTTCCAACAATACATTCAAAAGTACGGGCAACTGACTTTTTGATGATACGGCATGGTTAATAAGTGGAAGTTTTTTCTGAAGGTTTTCAGAAAGTACATGTAGTTTCATAAATCCTAATTCTTTTTATGTCATTACAAACCGGGTTCTATTGTTCTTCTATATATATCTATTTGTAGTCGTAGTAGTGTATCCGGATATGTGGAAAAAAGCAAGAGGTAATAGCTAAATTATATGTGGACAACCTGTTGAAAACTTTTGGGATAACATGTTTATAAGTCCCCTGCTGTCTCTTTGTGTATAAGTTATTCACGTATAATTTTTGTTATACCCATGATATCCTCACTTATCTTAGCCTTTGTTTCCACAAGATCTTCCATTTTTTCCACACCGTGCATAATTGTTGTGTGGTCCCTTCCCCCCAACATGTTTCCTATTTCGACATACGTTAATCCAAGTTCTTTTTTCAGTAAGTACATCGCAACTTGTCTTGCTTTAACAAGTGAGGCATCCCGCTTTGGGCCTTTTATTTGAGTCGTCTTGATATCATAAAATGTGCAAGTTTTTTGAATGATATCATCTGGATGAAAATGAGTGACTTCTTCCTGCTTCTGATTGGTTAATGCTTTGATTGCCAATTCTTTTGAAATATCCTGCTGAATACTCGCTGCTTGGGTGATAATGCGGAGTAATGCCCCTTCAAGGCTTCGCGTGTCTTCAACAGATTCGGCTATCACTTTGGCTGCTTCAATTGGTAATTCTACTCCATACTTCTTGGCTTTGATAAGGAGTATCGCTGTTTTTAATTCAAAATCAGGTGCTTCAATGTCAACTGTAAGTCCTCCTAAAAATCGAGATGAAAGTCTTTTCTCAAGTTTTTTTATTTCTTGTGGCGGTCTATCGGAGGACAAAACAATTTGGGCCCCATTGTCGATTAATATATTAAAAGTATGAAAGAGCTCTTCTTGTACTTTATCTTTTCCAGCAATAAACTGCACGTCATCAATTATGAGGAGAACGGCCGAGCGAAATCGTTTTTTCATTTGGTGAGTTTGATTTGAGCGAATCGCTTCAACAACTTCATTTGTAAATTCCTCAGACGTTATATAAATAATTTTTCTCGCTGGATCCTTTACGTACACTTCATTTGCAATTGCTTGCATCAAATGAGTCTTCCCAACTCCAACAGGTCCATAGATAAAAAGTGGATTGTATGTTTGGCCTATATTTTTAGAAACGGTTTGAGCTGAGATGAATGCCAGTTGGTTGCTTGATGACACCGCCATATTTTCAAAGGTAAAATCGGGTCGTACTCGAGGTAAATGCCCAATAAATTTCGGTTTGATTTCAGGAGCTGTTGCAAAAAGAGGCGCATCCTTTTCTTTTCCAAGTTCAGTTGTAAGAGGGAGCGTTTTTGTGACAAACAAAATATCAATGTCCCTCCCGGTTTGTTTGTCAAAGATTCCCTTAATAAGAGTTAAAAAGCGTTTTTGGATGAGATTAATAATCATTGTAGATGGAGCGGCGATGGTTGCAATATCATCCTCAAAAGAAATGAGTGCAGTATTCTTAAAAAGAGTGAGGAAGTTTCCCCGAGAAACCTCTGTCTCAATGCTGCCTAAAATATTTTTCCAAAGTTGTTCGTTTTGTCCGTTCATAATTTATGTGGAAAAGTACACGTGAAGTATTTATCAACGCACAGTACAAGCAGTTTAACGATGTGGATAATTTTATGCAAGAGAATTAAATGCATATAACTAGCACAGTATTAAAATAGGCATTAGAATCCTATTTTTTTAATCTGGTTCATTTTATGCTATAATGAGCTCATGGAAAAAATGATAAAGCTCAAAAAGATCAAGCGAAAGCGAAAACATGGATTCATGGAGAGGATGAGTTCTCATAGCGGACAAAAGGTAATTAAAAGACGTCGAGCAAAAGGTCGAAAAAGAACAACCATATAAAATGCTTGAGCGAAAACTACGGCTGCCTGCACATTCAAACACTCGTTTTTCAAAAACAGCCACAACCCCCCTTTTTACTTTGAAAGTTGGGATGAATAACCTACCCTATTCTCGGTTTGGCTTTGTAGCATCAAAACGAATTGACAAGCGAGCAGTAAAAAGGAATCAATTAAAAAGATTGGTTCGCCGGATAATTATGGAAAATATGGATAAAATTCAAAATGGGAATGATCTGCTCTTTATACTAAAAAAAGAATTAGCCTTAGCAAAGAAGGAAAGTGTATCTGAAACAGTTATAAAAACCCTAAAGACTCAAGGTTGTATAGAATGAAAACTATTGCTATAACACTTATTCAATTGTACCAAATTATTGTTTCTCCAATTCTCAAGCTTTTAGTAGGAGTTTCTGCTCAGTGCCGGTATAGCCCTACCTGTTCGGAATATGCAAAGCAGTCTATTTCAAAATATGGTATAGTCAAGGGACTGCAAAAAGCTAGTATTCGAATCTTGCAGTGCCAGCCATTTTCACAACCAAGCGTCAAAAAGGCATAATCTATGGGAAATATATTTGATACCGTTCTTATTTATCCGCTCATCAATCTTCTTGTTTTGATCTATCATTTCGTTTCAAATCTTCATATTCCATATGCACTTGGTTTTTCAATAATACTTTTAACAATTGTTGTTCGTTTCATTCTCTACCCTCTTACTGGAGCTCAGCTCAAATCATCACAAAAACTACAAAAATTAACCCCTCATTTGCAAAACGTTCGAGAAAAGCACAAAGGAGATGCGAAACGGCTTCAAGCCGAAACTATGAAACTCTATAAAGAACATGGAGTAAATCCTGCAGCTGGGTGTTTGCCTGTTTTAATTCAATTACCTCTTATTTGGGCATTGTACACGGTGTTACAACGTGTTGTAACAGAGAGCGGAGAAAAATCGCTTCAGTTCATCAATTCAATAGTGTATTCAGATTCTTTAAAATTAACCTCTCCGTGGGATCCTCACTTTTTTGGTGTAGAACTTGCAAAAAGCCCCTCACAGCTATTACCTGATTTAGGTGTTGTTGTTTTCCTTATACCAGTCTTGACAGGAGTACTTCAATTTATTCAAACAAAAATGATGTACAAAACCGATCCTGCTTTAGTAAAAAGAGATCCTTCAAAGGAGAAAAAAGCAGATGATTTTGCAACAGTATTTCAAAAACAGTCCCTCTATGTTTTCCCTGCTATGATTGGCTTCTTCTCGTATACATTTCCTATCGGGCTTTCTCTGTACTGGAATACGTTCACGATTTTTGGTATACTACAGCAATATAAAATCTCAGGACTTGGAGATTTAGAAAAATACGTACCATGGAAGCAAAAGAACAAGAAATAATTCAAGAAACTGCTAAAGAACTCTTTTCCCTATTAGGAATCGAGTCCTCATTTGAACTCACTCCCCTTGAAGAAGGAGTCGATCTCACTCTTGCTACAGAAGACAGCGGTATTGTTATTGGATATCATGGAGAAGTTCTAGAAGCCTTGCAGCTTATAACATCTCTAGCAGTTTCCAAGAAACTGGGAAAGTTTGTAAGAATTTCTATCGAGGTTGGAGACTATAAAAAAAACAGAAGCAGCTATTTAGAACACTTAGCAATGCAGGCAAAAGAAAAAGCGTTAGATGAGCAGAGCGAAGTTCCGCTTCCAAGCTTGAAATCTTGGGAACGACGAATCGTTCATATGATTTTACAAAATGATGATGAAGTAGAATCAGAATCTCAGGGTGAGGGTAGAGATAGAACCCTCGTCGTCCGCCCAAAAGCCTCGTGATATACTACGTTTGTGAAGTCAGGCCAACGCACTAGTCAAAATCTCCTTCTTGCTCGTTTTCCCCATTTACCCGATCTCCTCTATTATTTGATTATCTTTTTTCTTCCAACTCAGCTAGGAAAACATTTTTGGCCAGATTTTTCCTATGTTTATGGGCTGCGAATAGATTATCTCTCCCCCACCATATACATGACAGATTTACTTATCGGGTCTTTGTTTATTGTTTGGTTGTTTAACAACTCAAAAGAAATCCTCAGGAAATTTTCAATTTTCAGTTCTCAATTTTCAACTAAAAGAAATTTTTCTAGACTTCTCCCCTATTTATTCTTTTTCTATCTTTTATTAAACATTTCTCTGTCTCAAATTCCCCTTCTTGGTTTGTATGGACTATTAAAGCTGTTAGAGTTTTCATTTTTCGGATACTACACATACCAATTCTTAAATAAAAAAAGATTTCAAACTGTTTTACTGGTTCTTTCAATCTCAGTCTTTTTTCAATCAGTTTTAGCTATCGCACAATTTTTTAATCAAGGGTCTTTGGGTGGTTTGTTCTATGTGGTGGGAGAACGAACATTTTCTGGTCAAACCCCAGGAATCGCCAATGTCACAATTGATGGAAAATTATTTTTGCGTCCTTATGCAACATTTCCCCATCCAAATGTCCTCGCAGGATTTTTGTGCATACTGCTTCCTCTTTTGTTCCACTTTCTGTTTGTTTCACGCTCTCAGTTGGTTTCAGTAGCTCTTGCCGTCTCAGTTGGTATTGGCACAATTGCACTCCTTCTGACCTTTAGTCGTGCAGCAATAAGTTTATGGATACTTGTGCTATGTTTCTCTTTATTTCAAAAAAGAATGTTTTCTATGAAGGCAAGTTTAAGTATATTATTGGTGGTGCTTTTAGGAATCGTTTCCTACTCCCCTTTCCGAGATCGATTTTTGCAAACAAGCTTTATTGAAGAATCATTTCTGATAAGAAAAGATTTATTGCTTATGTCCTTTGAAATGATTAAGAATCACTTTTTATTCGGCGTTGGAATGCTGCAATTTTTACCCGCCCTCCCCGCTTTTACATCAATTTCGACTTTCAATACTCTTCAGCCAGTTCACAATATATTCTTTCTTATCACTTCTGAACTCGGGATTATTGGATTATGCTTTGTATTATACTTTCTATTCAAGACTTATAAGAAAATTCATAAGAAAAAATTCATTACCTCGTATTTACTTTTTTATACTTTTTTAGTGCTCGGTTTTTTTGATCATTACTTCTTAACACTTCAACAAGGACAACTACTTTCGGCATTTCTGTTTGGGGTTTTATGGAGTAAAAAAGGTCACATCTTTGCCTAAAGTTTTAAGGTTGCGCTTGTTTGAATTTCATCAAATAGGGCTCAAAATAGGGTATATAAAACAAAAAAAATACTCGAATTGAAAGCTCATTAGCCTCCAAATTCTGTTATAATAATTCCAGGAATTAGATTCTCAAAGCGTATCTTACTGCTGAGGTCATATTTAGGATGAGCTTTATATTTGATTTGCTTGATTTAGCAAGCTAACTGTTTCTATATTTTTCAGCGAATGGAACTTGAAAACATGATATATATCTATACAGATGGGGGATCAAGAGGGAACCCTGGGCCAGCAGCAATTGGTGTATACATTATTGATTCAAATAATGAAGTTTTGTATGCTCTCGGTGAGGCAATTGGGGAGACAACAAATAACGTTGCTGAGTATAGTGCAGTTATCGCTGCATTAAGGTGGTTAGTACAGAATAAAGAAAAAATCAAGAATCAAAAAGTGCAATTTCGACTTGACTCGTTGTTAGTAGTTTCCCAAATAAATGGTCTTTACAAAATAAAACTGAGCCATTTAAGAGATTTAATGATTAAATTAAGAATATTAATGAGTGAGCTTGATGTACCTCTTCATTTTGAACATATTCCACGAGAAAAAAATAAAAAGGCTGATGCCTTAGTGAATCGCGCTCTAGACAATCAATTGTAGCTTGCATACAATAAAAGATACTTCTGCCTATGACTCAAGAGTATAAACGCCTTATATTTATTTTAGATACAGAAGGTGATTTGGGATTTCTTTTGTCAACAAAGCTCATTGGGGAGAGCACTGTAGTATTTGCTTCATCAAAACAAGTTCCGTTAAGTTCTAGTGACTCATTTTACAAGATCATTCTGAACCGAAAAATTCCTACCTTTCCCAATGTTTTGTATTCTCATTTTGTATTGTTTCTCACCAAAGAAAGTCAAACACTCGACTATATATATCGATGTATAAAAAAGGCAGAGAAAGATAAAGCAGAATGTTTTGTCGTCATGTCCAACGAGTTAGCAGATGAAAAACTTATTCAACATCTGACATGGTTGTATAGACGAGTAACAGTTGTTGTTATAGGGGATGTATTTGGAAAGGGAAAAAAGACGGGAAATAGGGTAGTTGAATTATTACATCAAGCGAAAGAACATGAAAGAGTGGTGGTATATGAAAATGGGCTGACACTCATCAATCCTGTGTATGATTTAGATATACGAGATGTTTTACTCTTGTATATCAACGGAAAAGCAAAGGAATCACGGGTAATCCTCGCACTATCCAAGCAATATACAACAGAACTTTCCTTTGCCCATACACTCCACAAGGTTAATCCAAACATTCACATTGATTTTTCTCAAGCCTCTAAAAAAAAGAAACAAGAAGCATTTCACTTTGAAGTGAATGGCGAGAGCGCATTGCAAAATCCCTATCCTTATGAAAAAAAATTAAGAGAATCAAATCTTTTGTTTGAAAAAAAGGATGTACTGAAAGAAGTTGATAAGCCCACCCCAAAAAGTTTTCCATCGAGCATTCTTCGATTCGTTCTTATTTTCTTAATAAGTATTCTTCTTTTTCCACTCCTTGGAACTATTTGTCTTTCTCTCGCGGGTGCCTTGTCGTTGAACACTGCCAAACATGCATTTGAAAGCGGAGATTTCGATCGAAGCAAACGACTTGGTCAGTCCTCAGCTGTTTATTTTACAGGAGCGTTAAAAACATCGGAAATACTTTCTCTTCAAGTAGCTCCGTTTGGCCTTGGGGAAGAAACGACCCACATGCAGCGTCTCTTATCTTTTGGAGAAGATGTATCTATAGTGGTTTCTCAAGTTTCAGTATCAGTGCAGGGATTTGTTTCTGTTGCAAAAGGGGAAAGTATGTATCCACAAGAAGATTTTCTAGGAAGTATGAGTACCCTGAAGAAAAGTTTGATTTTGGTGCGTGATATAGAAGCCCAGTATCAAGACATAATTACAAATGATACAAAAATTCCATTTGTACAGTCAAAGTCATTACAATCATCATTTGATTCGTTACGGGAAGCAAAACAATATATATCACTTGCAACAAGCACCTTTGAAGTTGCCCCACAACTGCTCGGGTTTGATAAAGAAAAAAAATATCTTTTCTTGTTTCAAAATAATATGGAATTGCGTCCTGGCGGGGGATTTATCGGCTCTTATGCGCTGGCAAAAGTAAAAGACGGAACACTGAAGGATTTTTCTATTCATGATGTATATGATGCAGATGGTAAATTGAAGGGGCATATAGAGCCCCCCATGCCGATTCGCAGGTATCTGCCGTCTGTTCATTGGTATCTGCGGGACAGTAATTTCAACGTTGATTTTTCAAAAAGCGCATCAGTATCTGCAATGATTCTGCAAGAAGAAACTGGGGATAGTGTTGATGGCGTAATCGGTATTGATGTCTCTTTCTTAAAGCTTTTATTGGAAGGCTTAGGTCCGGTTGAAGTATCAGAATACAATGAAACAGTAACGTCTGAAAACTTATATCTCTTAACGCAGCAACACGCCGAAAAAAATTTCTTTCCTGGTTCTACTCAAAAAAAGGATTTCTTACGGTTGCTTTCACTTTCAATGCAGCAAAAACTAGAGAACCAGAAAAATCTTTTTTATGGCAAGATAATAGAAATGATTGGTAAAGCCGTTTTTCAAAAGCATCTCATTGTCGCATTTTCCGATTCTTCACTCCAGAATGTGTTTCAGGTAAATGGAATGTCAAATAGCTTATGGGATGGAAGGAGAGGGGAGAGCAATACTATCATTGATTACCTGGGAATAAATGAAGCAAATATAGGGATAAATAAAGCAAACTACTTTATAAAACGCAAAGTAGAGTATTCGACCAAACTCACAAATGGAAAAATGCAATCAACAGCTACCGTTCGATTTAAAAATGACAGTAAAGCTGGGGAGTGGCCAGGAGGAGACTATAAAAATTACATTCGCTTTATTGTCCCTTTGGGCACACTTCTTCAAGAAATAAAAATAGATGGAACTGTTTTGCCATTTACAAAAGCTATAACTGATCCAAAAGAGTACGAATCAAAACAATTCAAGCCTCCTAAAGAATTAGAAGTTGAATCCTACACACAGGAGGGAAAGACAATTTTTGGGTTCTTAATAACTGTTCCCACAACTCAATTTAAAACTGTTGAGGTGAGTTACGTATTGCCGTATAGTATTTTAGAAAGCTCCAGGCTTTCATACACTTTAAAAGTATTAAAACAACCAGGGGTTGATGAATATCCATTTTCATTGAGCGTTGATTTTCCTACCGGATATAAATTACTACAAGGAGAAAAAAAGAAAGAAATTACGATAGATACAGATGAAATTTTTGATCTGCAATTTGCTACGAAGTGAATCTATTTCTTTTTCATCTCAAGGGCATGAGTTACATTCTCCATATCGATTCGTGATTTCCAGAAGAAATAACCTACCACTGCAAATGTTACCAGGGGGGAAATCCATTCAGGTACATCAACTTCAAAGCTGTGCAAGAGCATTACAACTCCTAGAACAAGGATAGAATACATAGCCCCATTTTTTAAATATTTATATTTTTTAATTCGCTCGATATTTCGAATTGTGAGTTGTCGAAGAACGACCGCTCCAATACCGTTTCCAACTAAGATGAGAGGAATAGCAAAAGTAAAGGCGAATGCTCCTATAACTCCATCAATAGAAAAAGATGCATCGAGAACTTCAAGATACGCTATTTTGGCAACATCAGACATTCCTCCAGAGAGAAGCTTTTTTTCTTGTTCTTCTGCATATTGTCGAAATCCATGAATAATAAAAAATGATGTTGATCCGACGACTGCGCCAAATTGTAGGATCGGTTCATTTTTTGAAAACGCGAAATAAACAATTGAAGTTAAAAGGATTGATATAACTGCATAAAACCAAGCTCCTTGTTTGTTGAAAAATCGCTCTCCTTGAAGTCCGAAATTCTTGGGTTCCAAAAATAACCAGTGGAAGAAAAGAAAAATTAAAAAAACACCTCCTGCGATGAGAAGCACATGTGATGATTTTTCGACTGTTTCAGCGATGTGTGGATCATTTGAAAATGCTGCAGTTAAGGTTCCTAACACACCAAGTTCGGGTACTGCTGCAAAAAGTATTATAAAAGGAAGAAGACCTCTCATAATAAAAACTGCAAAAAAGATACCCCACGTTAAAAACCACTTTCTCGCTTTTGGACCCATGGTAGAAAGGACCTCAGCATTAATAATCGCGTTATCGATGCTTGTGATAATTTCAAAAAGTGAAAGCCCAAAAATGGTGAGTACAATGTAAAGTATCTCCATATTATTTTTTCTTTCGGGACACTACTGCGGAAAGAGCGGTAATGAGTTGTTTGCGGTTTTGTTTGTCTTTTAATACGTGATATGCACTCGGGGCTACTGAAACTATAATAATACCTGCAATAATAGGAAGCAAATATTTATCAACATCAGGGATAATGCTTCCTAAGAAAAATCCTGTTAATGTTACCCCGATTGCCCAGAAAAATCCACCAACAACGTTATAGGCAAGAAATGTTGAATAATGCATATCGGCAATTCCTGCAACAATAGGTGCAAATGTTCTAATAAATGGCATAAACCGAGCAAGAATTATTGTTTTTCCTCCATGTTTTTTATAAAACTCATTCGCTTTGATCAAATGATCCTTATGGAAAAAAAGTGAATCTTCTTTGTTAAAAAGTCGTCTTCCATATTTGTGTCCTATAAAGTATCCAACGCTGTCTCCAGTTACTGCCATAACAAAACATCCAATTGCCAAAACCCATACATTAAAAAACCCTTGTGACGCAAGAAATCCGGCAGTAAAAAGGAGGCTGTCCCCGGGAAGAAAGAAGCCAAATAAAAGGCCAGATTCAGTAAAAACAATTGCCCAAACACCCAGCAACCCTATTGCTCGAATAATTTCGGCTAAATCAAAATGAGGCATACAAAATATTATATCAAAAAGGAGAGTCTAATGCCATTTGTATTAAATACCACTGAGGATTTTTTTCTCGTATGCTAGATCCTTTTGAAATCTCATAGCTCTTCCATGTTCTATTAATAAATAGGTAAGCTTCATCCAGTCTTTCTTATCAAAGAGTTGCATTAAGTCCTGTTCTATTTTTTCTGGATCTGTATTTTTTGTAAGGCCGAATTTGAAAGCTTGTTTTTTTACATGAGTGTCAACGGCAATTCCTTCTATTATCCCATATGCATTTCCTAATACCACATTTGCAGTTTTTCTCCCAACTCCTGGAAGTGTTATGAGATCCTCAATAGTTCTTGGAACTATTCCATCAAACTTTTCTAAGAGTACTTGAGCTGCTCCTTGAACGCTTTTTGCTTTGCTATTATAAAACCCAGTAGATTTAACATCTTGTCCTAATTCTTCTAATGGAACTAGTGCACAGTTAATTATTTGTTGAAGCTCAGACGAAATGGTTTTAAATTTTGAGTTGTATTTTTGATCTGTAAGTTTTAATTTTAGATATTTAGGAAATAATACTGCAGTAACCTGGTTTACTTTAGCATCAGTGCATTGAGCTGACAAAATTACAGAGACAACTAATTCCCAGGGATTAGAGAAGTTCAAAACAGTTTTAGAAGTAAGGTAATGCTTTCTTAAAGCATTAAAAATACCATAAGCTCGTTTTTTTTGTTCTTCCGTAGCCATGGGCACTATTGTAGCAATTTTTCAATCGATAGTCATTCCTCATTATTGTTTTGAATATTCGTTTCATCCTCAGACGGACGGATATATAAATCATCTAACAGAGAATAAAAATTTTGTAATGATCTATTTTCTGGAAGGAAGTTAAAATCATCTTTCATAGGTATGCTATGAATATAGAAGAAAAAAGAAATGTATGCTTGACTTCTCTCGACTAAAATGTGGACATATTCCTGATTATTTTTATGCTACCAACTTTGCTCCACCAATAAGAGTGCTGTGAGTAATCTTTGTAAATTTTGGTTTATATTCTGGAACAAGTTTTAAAAGACATTTTTGTATCTGTTGGCGATATCCATCGGCAAGCCAAAACAAACTTCCTTCAACTACAAAAACTAAATCCTTTTTCTTGTAAAGGGTAAGTGCTGCAATTGCTGCTGCTATTAAACTTGCGGAATTCAAAATCATTTCTTTTGCCAGCTTTGAAGCTATAGGAGTATGCATTTGCGACAGTTGATCTAGTTCTTGAGTTGAGTGAAGAGGTTCTATATTTAGTTTTTGCTTTTTGGCAAGTATGTTGAAGCGTTTGTATAAATATGCTCCTGCAATTTCTTTTTCAAATAATCCCCGTCCAGGAGAGGCGGATTGTTTATCAACAATGATTGCATCACTGCTTTTCGGAAATTTATCAAAATTTGCTGCTTCAAGATTGATGATGGTATCCTTATCAAGAAAAAGTCCAAAGTTAAGCCCTGTTCCCACAATGCCACCAATGAGTTCGTCACTCGAAAATTTATTAAGGCCTGAAAGGACGAGACATACTGTATCATTGGCTGAGGAAACGAGGATTTTTCTCTTATATGTCTTTAAGATATATTTTTCTATTTCTTCACCAACTTGTTTTCCGACCATTTCTCCAAATGTATTTTCTTTGGATCCTGCAAGTAGTTTCCCGTCAAGTCTTCCATCAGAAAAAACTGGCTTCATAGGATATGCAAAGTTAAGAGCAAGAACAGATATGTTTTCTGCTAATTCTTTCTCAACAAACAGGAGAAAATCTTCTTTACTGTGAAAGGGGGGTTGAAATTTTTCAGCACGTTTGAAAATTCGAATTTCTCCATTCTCTTTTTTCATGAGTGCTTTTCGAAAAATCGTTCCTCCAATGACCATAACTTGAAACGTTTCTCCGTTCTTTACAATTGGAGAGGCGGGAAGTTGGTGTGCAATAAATGGAAAGCTCGTCTTTTTCCCATGCTTTGCATCTTCCAGCTCTTTCAGGAAATTGTCTCGAATAAATTCTAGATCAGTAATTGTTAGGGTTTTGTCCATAGATGAGTCCTATTATATCAAAAACTATAGGTAATTACCCTTTTCCCTTCTGTGGCGACTATGTCTGAGATGGAGACCTTAAATCCTTGCTGCAAAAATCCAATTGCCGCAAGCCCAACGCAGCCAACCGGTATGTGATTTTGTTCTCTCCATGCATCAGATTGACCAGATATCTTCTCATATTCTTTTAACATTTTTTCTGCTTCTATAAGAGGGACAGCCTTCATTTTAGGAAATGCTACTTTACACTGCGAATCAGTTATTGTAGTAAGTGCAAAAAGTTGTCCACTTACCACGATATGTTCTGCTCCGATCTCACGAAATGTATTTGCTATCGTATCCCAGGTGAGTGAGGGACGAGGTTCTGGGGAGTCAGGATCTGTCGGTACAACCAGATATTCTCCCGTAGTGACTCCTGAATTCACTAGATTTGTTGTAATAGTACTGGCATGTCGAATATCCTCAAATAGGACTGTTGGAGGAGCAGTAGGAGATTGTGTTCGTCTCAAATGGGTATCTCTTCTTTTTTTAAAACCTTTTGACGCATCATACTCTCCGGTAAATCCATACGTAGTGCGTTGATACCAGGGGTGCACCATAACTTCAAGCAGACCATTATTTTTTTCCACACGATTTTTTAAACCAGCAATATCGCTTGTTGAGGCATCAGAAAAAGGAACAGCACGAAGAGCCTCAGGGGAGTATTTCATATTAAACTACTTTCTCAAGAGCAGCTTTCATATCATGACAATCTCTATATCTGAAGTGAAGTACATTTGAACCCTCTAGTTCTTTTTCAAAAGAACCATCTGCTAAAGCACCATAACATGCAACTGCATCTTGTGCTTCAAGGGAGGGCATGTCTGAACCTCCATCTCCTATATAAATCACTGCTGCATCTGGGTTATTGATTGCAATCCATTTAATGACATCTCCTTTTTGTGCTGCTCTCATATCATCGAGCGTAACGGTACAAACACCAAATTGTTCTGAGTTGGGTATTCGTGCAAGAACCCCTTCCACGTATCTGCTAAAGTTGGTGCTTAAGATATTTAATTGAATATGCCTTTCTTTTAGAAACTCTGTAAGTTCTCCTATTCCATCGCGGAGTGGAGCATGAGATCCTCCTTCAGTAAATACTTCAGGAAATTGTTCCATGAGTGGTTTCCATACTGCTGCATAGATCTCAACAAATCCTTCACGATTCGGGCCCATGAGAGGATCAGCTATTGCGCTTCCTGGAAGGGTTGGGTCAATACTTCCTTTTTTATCGAGTTTTGAATGATCAGTAAGGGTATTATCTAAATCTGAAACTACAATAACTTTCTTAAACTGAGCAATTCTTGCAGCCATGCGTTCATGAGTACTTAATCCTTCGGTCTGGCTATCAGCAAGGTCGTGTTTTTCTGCTCTAATCCGGAGTGCTTCTACAGCTTCTGGAGTATTTATATCAGCACGTAATTTGTTATTCAAAGCGTGGAAATGTTCTGAGTCCTCCAAAATATTTGGGGCGAGCATCGCAGGGTCCCCAGTTCGTACGAATTCTGAGATACCAGATTTTTTAACGTGGTCCTCAAACCAGCTATGAACTGTTTCGATTTTTTCAGGAAGTGGTTTTCCTTCCACAAAAGCCCGAAGCTCGCGTGGTTTTAGGTGATGATATCCATTGAGTTCTAAATTTGGCTGAATAGCCATAAAAGAGGAAGAAGTTGGAAGCTCTGGCCGAATTTCTGTAATCATTACTGGCATTATAAACTACAATATCGGCTTCGGCTTGACTGTTGAGCTACTGTTTTTCAGACACGATCCTGACACAACCACAATATTGCCATTATCTCTATTTGTCGATACAATACAGGTAGCTTATGGAATCAACGGTTATCGAAGCTTCTTTTCCGCTTACATTCCACAAACAAGAAGCAAAAGAGCTCGGAGATCATTTAAAACACAGGCATAACGTCGTGCTTTTGGGAATGAAGCGGGTAGGAATTAGCAATTTTCTGCGATTTTTCCTTAATCATAAAGATATTGTGTCAACCTACATAAATGACGGGAAAAATCACTTATTTATTCCCGTTGATTTAAATGATTTGGTCGAGCGGGAATTAGCGCCGTTTTGGACATTAACACTCAAGAGAATTGCCGACGCAGTGGACAGGTCGCATGTTTCGCCAAAAGTCAAAAAAGAAATCGAATCACTTTTTTTAGGGAGTATTCAAACCCAAGACTTATTCCTAACAATTGACAATGTGCGTAAGAGCCTCCTTATTTTAGTTGATCATGGTATTTTGCCGACTGTTTTCTTTGTTCTTTTTGATCGTATCAAAGATGCAGCCACTCCTGAGTTTTTTGCCAATCTGCAAGGCGTTATTGATGCTGCTCACCACAAGGCAACGTTCGTTTTTACGAGTTACCGCACGTTAGACGTAGTTGCCCCGCATGTGTTTCCGCGTAATGCGCTTGTAGTATTTTCTCATGATATGTTTGTGCGCCCCGTACGCGTCGAAGACACACAAATAATTGCTGATACGTATAAAAAACGCTACGATTTGCCTCTATCAGATGAGGTGGAAAGGACGTTGCTTCAACTGGTCGATGGGTATGTGCGATATTTACATTTAGCTTTAGTTATTTTGAATGAAAAAAAAGCTCAGCTTCCTCAAACCGAATCTGAATTGACTACTCTCCTGCAAAAAGACGAACGAGTCTTTCTCCAGTCGGAGGAGTTGTGGGAAAGTTTAACGTTGATGGAGCAGGATGTCTTGCTGAAGATTTATCGAAAAAAGCCAATAACAACTGCTGATGAAGAAGCTGGAAAGTATTTGTTCCAGACAGGATTTATTTCAAAATCAGATAAGTTCTTTCTTATTTTTAGTCCACTATTTGAACATTTTCTAAAATCAAAAGACAAATCTCCTGTAGATGCCCAAACTGTTGAATTCACCAAAAAAGAACATCAGTTATTCAATCTTTTGAAAAATCATATCAATGAGATATGTGAGCGGGAATCTATAATTGTATCGGTATGGCCAGAGGTAGAGGCATTAGGTGTATCTGACTGGGCAATTGACAGGCTTGTTGCCAGAGTCCGGAACAAATTGAAGCTTCAAAAAAGCAATTTCGAGATCCAAACCATCAAAACCCGCGGCTACAAACTTATCTCCTTATAGATGTTCGGTAATAGCTCGGCAATAGCTCGGGAATTAAAGCTGTTTCCAGTTAGCCTCAGATATGCTACAATTCCTTCGAATGGTATGCTAATACCTGACACCTAAAACCTATAACCTAATTTATGGACAAAGCATATAATCACAAAGACGTTGAGGAAAAATTGTACAAAGAATGGGAAGAAAAAGGATATTTCAAGCCTGAGATAAATCCAGACGGGAAGCCCTTTACAATTATGCTTCCGCCTCCAAATGTAACCGGGACTCTCCACATGGGTCACGCTCTCATGCTTGTTATTCAAGATATCCTCATTCGCTATCACCGAATGAAAGGGGATAAAGCACTCTGGCTTCCAGGTACAGATCATGCGGCCATTGCTACTCAATCCAAAGTTGAGTCAATTTTGTATAAAGAAGAAGAAAAGACACGGTTTGACTTAGGCCGTGAGGAATTTCTGAAGCGAGTTGAGAAGTTTGCAAAAGATAGCCACGACACTATAGTTCATCAAATGAGGTGTATGGGAGCTTCTATTGACTGGGATCGGGAAGCATATACCCTGGATCAATCCAGAAATCTTGCTGTCAATACAGCGTTCAAGCAAATGTATCATGATGGCCTCATTTATCGTGGTGAAACCATTGTTAACTGGGATCCAAAACTCCAAACAACCGTTTCGGATGATGAAATTGAATGGAAAGATGAAACGTCGTCATTTTATTACATAAAATATGGTCCATTTGTTATTGGAACAGCCAGGCCTGAGACAAAATTCGGAGACAAATATGTTGTTATGCACCCAGATGATAAACGTTACAAAGATTACAAACACGGACAGAAGTTAGAAGTAGACTGGATCAATGGAAAAATTACCGCAACAGTAATAAAGGACGAGTCAGTTGATATGGAATTTGGCACAGGAGTTATGACGATTACTCCTTGGCATGACAAAATTGATTACGAAATTGCCAAGCGCCACAATTTAGATATTGAGCAAATCATTGATTTTAAAGGTAAGTTACTTCCAATTGCTCAAGAGTTTACTGGTCAGCATATCAAAAAAGCCAGACCTCTTGTTGTTGAGAAGCTAAAAGAGAAAGGATTCCTTGAGAAAGTTGATGAGAAATATGCTCATAGAGTTGCGACCAACTATCGGGGGGGTGGAGTAATAGAACCGCAAATCATGAAACAATGGATGGTTGATGTAAATAAAGAATTCACACTCAAGCATTCAGAAATTGATGGAATAGAATCTGGTTCTCAAACAACTCTGAAAAAATTAATGAAGCATGTGGTTGAAACACAACTTATTACTATCACTCCAAATCATTTCATCAAGATTTACTACCATTGGATTGATAATTTGAGAGATTGGTGCATTAGTCGACAAATTTGGTATGGACATCGAATTCCTGTGTGGTACAAAAAAGAGGAAATGTATGTAGGAATTGAAAAACCGAAAGAGGATGGATGGGAGCAAGATCCAGATACGCTCGACACTTGGTTTTCATCTGGTCTTTGGACCTTTTCAACTCTTGGCTGGCCCAAAGAAACAGAAGATTTGAAAACTTATCATCCAACAGATGTCATGGAAACCGGATACGATATTTTGTTTTTCTGGGTTGCGCGAATGATTCTGATGACAACCTACCTACGGGGACAAATTCCATTCAAAAGAGTGTTACTTCATGGGTTAGTACGAGATGCAGACAAACAAAAAATGAGTAAATCAAAAGGAAATGTCATTGATCCGCTTGAATATTCAGATAGATATGGTACAGATGCCCTTCGGATTGCTCTTATTTTCTCAACTGCAGCCGGAAATGACATTCCCATGTCAGAAGATAAAGTGCGCGGCATGAAGCATTTTGCCAACAAATTATGGAACATGGCGAGGTTTATAGAGATGAATAAAGTAGCAGGTAGTAAGTATCAAGTAGTAAGTATGGAAGAACTTGAAAAAATTACAAAGCATGATTTTGAAAAAGAGATGATAAAAGAGACAAAAGAGTTAGTCGAACAAGTATCAAATGCTATTGACAGCTTTAGATTGAACGAAGCTGCTCAGTCTCTTTACCAATTCGCGTGGCATAGGTTTGCGGATGAATATATAGAGCAAGTAAAAGATAAATTAGACAAAGATTCATACGTAATACTTACTACATTATACTTAATACTTTTAAAGCTTTTGCATCCGTTTATACCTTTTGTAACAGAAGCCATCTATCAACAGCTTCCAGAACATGGCAAATCATTAATGCTGGAATCCTGGCCCACTCAGTATGATTCCTGACAAGTTAAGAAATATTGATCCTCGTGATGTACCCAGAGATTTTTCGTGTGATTTTTTTGTTGAAAGGGGTGCTCCAAGCAGATTCCTCGTAAATGGAGAAATTGGATTTGGGTTTCCCGGTATAGAAAAAGGAAGAGTATCTGCCGCGATTATCTGTGATCGTTCAGTATCCATTATAAAAGGACGGAGAATCGATCAACAAAATGATAAGGATTATAGCCAAAAAGAAGGAATCGGAATATTTCTGCTTTATCTTAGCCCAACTGCAGAACAATGTGTATTTGTTGGGAACCTCAAACTATCTGTCGATTCTATTAATTCAAAGGGTGCATATATGACAGTAAGTTCACCCAAAATACTTCTTGTTCAAAGACTAGCGCCAGATGTAGAAATTCGTCAGATGCTTGAGGAAAAAGCTTTGAAAGGATGAAAAGTAATGGTTGGAAACCGCAACTTGCCCCATTTCGAAAATACAAAAAGGTTGTTTTTGAGCGGGTTATTGCTGTTTCATCGTTTATTTATCAAATAGGGGAGTATGAGCATTTGCGTATCCCTTCAAAAGAAGTACCAGTGTCTTCTATTACAAAGCCTGAGTATCAAAAAAAGATTGCATACATCAAAAAATGTCTGATAAAGTATAGAAAGCTGACCGGTATGGGGAGGGGAATAACTGGAGTTCAAGTAGGAATTCCAGAAAGGATCTCTGTAATATGGATTTCCAAACCGGTTCCTGAGTTGTCATTGCGAACGAATGTGAAGCAATCTCGTTCAAAGGATAAGATTGCCACGTCGCCTTCAGCTCCTCGCAATGACAAAAATAACTTATTAATCATCATAAACCCTAAAATCACAAAGCGATCTAAAAAGCTACTGAAGTATCCGGAAATTTGCATGAGCGCCAATCCTATTATTGCTCCTGTAGTTCGGCCAGCTTGGATTGAGCTTGAATACTTCGATGAATATGGTAAGAAGCAGGTTTGGGATACGAAAGTTGATACCAAAGAAGGCACGATTCATAATCGCGTCTTTCAACATGAGATAGATCACATGGATGGAATAATAAATATTGATCATGTACAATCGAAAGAGCTTATTTTTGAATCAGATCCATCGTTTTATGAAACAGCAGACTTCCAAGAAATCAACCCCGATCAAATCGGGTTCAAAACCCCATAAGTTTCTAAAAAAGAAGGAAACAGTCATTTATTCAAAGAAAGTAGAGAAGCCTCATAAACTATTTAAATTCCCGAATATTTCCCGAGTTATTACCGACGGAATATCAGGTCTTTGGAAGGATATTCAAACACTCTTAAAAGAGATTCAGCTATTTTTTAAAAACCTCGGTATTGGTACATATTTACGAATCAAAAGATATTCAGCAAGACCAGTAGGGGCAGTAGTTGTTATGGGGGCACTGACAATTATTTTTATCATTCCAGTTGTGTTTATTGGATCAGATGTTAATAAAACACTTATAGAGCGCCAAGTAGTTTTTAACGAGCGCCAAAAAATAGAGACAGAGAAGGAGTATTGGGTGGGGATTGTCACTAAACATCCGAACTATCGGGATGGATACTTCAAATTAGCATTGCTGGAGTATCAGTTGAAAAATTATAATGAATCTAGAACTCACTTAGAAAAGACGTTACAACTTGATCCGAATTTCGAAAAGGGGAGAGAACTTGAGAAGATACTAAACGATTAGTCTTTTTTCTCTTCCTTTGCCTCGCCGGAGCTTTTTGCGGAGGCGGGTTTTTCTTCGTCATCACCCTCAGTAGTTTGCTCGCCATCAGCTTTTTCTTCGCCTTCTTCAGCTTTTCCTTCTTCTCCTTCAGTTGCCTCCGTTGCTGCTTCAGCTTCAGCTGCCATTTCAGCGGCTACTTCTTTTGCTTCTTCAGAAACGAGTTCTGCAATTTTGACCACTACTTGTCCAGAATCTGTTTTGACTTCAACACCAGCTGGGATTTTGAGTTGTCCAACAGTTACTTGATCATCGACTGCTGCTAAATGTTCTACATTGATCTCAATTTTCTCAGGAAGATCAGTAGGAAGTGCTTCTACTTCTATTTCTGAAAGAGGCTGCATAAGCATTCCAGTTTGTTCCGTTACTGCTTTTGCTTCGCCTACTACTTCAACAGGTACCATTGTTGTTATTTTCTCTTTCAAGTTTACCTGGTACAAATCAGCATGGATAGGAAGACGAGTTACAGAATCATATTGTACATTATGGATAAGTGCAGGTCTTAATTCTCCATCCACAGCGACATCAATCAGTCCTGTTTCTCCTACTTCTTTATAAAGAACTTCAAAATCTTTGTATGGTACTTGTACTGCAACTGATTGTATGTCTTTACCATAAATGTTTGCGGGGAGAATGCCTTCTCGACGAAGTTTTTTGATTTTTTTGCCTAAGACTGTTCTTTTTTCGACTTTTAACTGTTCACGTTTCATTTCGATATTATACCTGAAACAGCGCTCTAAAGTCAAAGCTTTTTAAAAGCAGTGTATAATAAATCAATTATGAAAATACTTGGTATTGATCCAGGAATTGCACGAACTGGATGGGGAATGTTATATGTTCAAGGTCAGAAGTTAACAGTAGGAGAGTATGGATGTGTGGAAACATCATCTAAGCAAGAAGTATCACAGCGTTTATTAACAATTCATACATTTATACTCAATGTTATCGATACTCACAAACCCGATGTTGTAGCTGTTGAAGAGCTTTTTTTTAATACGAATGCAAAAACTGCTTTGATAGTTGGACATGCGAGGGGAATTATTTTTTTAACTGCTGGAGAAAGGAGTATCCCTGTTGTTGAATATACACCGCTTCAAGTAAAAATGGCACTCACTGGATATGGAAGGGCAGAAAAAACCCAGGTTGGCATTATGGTAAAAATGCTATTAAAATTAGAAACTATTCCAAAACTTGACGACACAGCAGATGCGCTAGCCGTGGCAATAACACACGCGTTCTCAGCTAAGCTGAATAAAAAGTAATAAAGTATTTCATACGGTTTCGAACTCTCCAAAGATCTCTTGTTCAATTCTGTCAAGTTCTTCCTGGGAAACTTCATTAAGTGGAATTATTGCCCGGATGTCAGCTGAAGCAGTAGCAAACGCGACTTTTACAGGTTTTATTTCATCCGAATCTGTTTTTTCACTCGGAGATACATATGTCCATTGTCCTGATTCAGGAGTAGCACCACGCTCTTGATTGATAAGGAATAAATTTTTATTCGGTAAGCTACTGCCAAGACATTTAGTGAAGGCATCTGCTGAATATTCTCCACTGAAATTTCTTCCACCTGAAGTAAGGCCTTTAGGAGGAAGTCTTCGTAAGTGATCTTGTTTGTTAACAAATTGTTTTCGATATAAACGTGCTTGTTTTTCCCCACCGACTAATTCCTTTGCAATATGTTCTTCATCAGTACACATTACTTTCTTAAGATGAGAAAGAACTAAGAGTTCTAGCCAAGCTTGATCTTGAGGACTCTCGAATTTTTTAACATCTCCTTCTAGAAGCACTCTGTAATCAGAGCCAAGTGTTATTTCATAGGATTCTCTATCAATTTTAATCTTTACTTTTATTTTCTCGTTTTGCTGCTCAAATAATATGGATTGATATCCAAATTGTCTCAGGATAGGATCAGATATAATAAGCTCATGACCTCTTTTCCCAACAGATCGAGTGAATGTAAGTTTAATATCTTGTCTCATCTGAGTAACCTGATCATTTGCTACACGAACTTGATCTAAAGAGAGTGGTGGCCGATGAACTTCAATAATTGAACCAAGTCTCCCAATTTGGTCTTCTGGGATTACGTGATGTAAGGTATAAAATATAGTTTGAGCTGAATCAAAATAATCCCATGTGCCATATTGCATGCCATATTTAATAGTATCAAAGCTTTCTAGCGCACCATCTAAAGGTTGATAAAGTTCTCGAGTAGGATTTGTGGATTTACCTTGCTGTAAAGATTCGTATACTTCACGTATTACTGCAACTTTTTGTTCTGGAGAATCATAATTTTTAGCTAATATATCTAATTGCAGGCCTTTCTGTAATTCGATTGGTCTTCCGGTTATTTTCTTAAAGCCTTGTCTATTCATAAACACAATTTGATTTTCCCACATTGCTTTCCACAGATGCGGTCCGAGCTTTTCATCAATAAATTTACGCAATGGCTCTTTTGGATCGTCAAGTATTTTTTCGGGCCAAGACAATGATTCTATTCTTAGTTTTTCTTTTTTCATTCTTTCAATTATCTCTGCAAAGTTATTGTTATGATGTTGCATAGGCGCAGCGTATTCTTCATTAGCATGGTGCTCCACCAGTCTTTGGAATCTAATAGGATTCTTTTGGTAGAGGCGTTGCATTTCTGTTTGATTTTTAAGATGTTTGTCAATTGGAAGATTTAATTTTCCATCTATCAGCCGATCAACTCGTCTCCAGGCTCTTGCTGAGTCGACATATATGTGTTCAGGGTCATTTAATGTTTCTAAATATACACCGATTTTATCGAGGGCATACATAACAGCTTCGTATTTAGCTAGATGTACATCATCAGCTGAAAATGCACCATTGCTAAAAAACTGAGCAGATAGAGATTTTCCTGTAAGCCATTCTTTTTCCAGACAGAGGATAGAGAATAGTTCTTCTCTTACTTCTGGTTTTGTTGTTGAGACCATTACCCAAGCTGCGTTATAGTGAAAATCAACTGCTTCATCAGTTGTTTGAGGAGTATTAAACAATGCTGCTTGCATCCTTGAGATAATTTCAGTTACTGTTGGCGATGAAGAATCTAGTCCAATTTGAACTAACTGTTCTATTCTTTCTGGAGTCCAATTTCCAAGCTGTGATCTTCGAGCAGCAGACTTTTCTACACCTGTGACTAAGCGAGCCACAATTTCATCTTTTTTTACGCCTGGTTTCATCATTGAGATTAAATCAAGATTTGATAAAGCAGGTTGTAACATTGTTGGGTCTTTTACAATCGAATTTGCAAATTGCTGTATTAAAACTTCACGTCCTTGCGGTCGCGATCTCTCGTAATCTTTTACAAATCCAACAGTTCTTCTGAGTAAAGGTATTTGAGTCTCATAGTCTCCGGGCCTTTCTAAAACCACATAAGGAACTCCCCAGAGCTCTTCAGGGGTTTGGCCTCCATTTCCTTGCTCGAATCTATTAGTCATTTAACAAATCCTCCGCTCGATCCAAATCTTCTTGAGATATAGGAAGAAGCCCAGTTGATAATAAAAATCCCTCTTTTCCTTTGTATAGTATTGGTGTTAATTGAGCATGTTTTGTGTGTTCCAATCCGATCTTTCTGGAAATTTCTCCAGCTCGTATAACTGATTCATCTCCGGGTAATGGATCTCCGTTATTATCAACTTTTCTTGCTTTTGCAATTTGAATATTTTCTGCGGTTCCTGTTCTTGTTTTAATAAATGGAATTACTCCTGCGACACGGTAGGTATAACCAATAATCTCCCCTGGCCCTGCAGCAACTAACTGATCACCCCGGCTTCCTGGTCGTGACCACCGTTCTTGAGTTTCATTATCATCATATAGAATTACTTCTTCAAAGCGGTAATAATCCACGCCTGTTTTTGTGTGAAGGGCTAAAATTTTCGGTTTGCCCTCAAAAATTTCTGAACGATTTGCATTTCTCATCCAAAATGCTGACAAATTACTCACACCAGTTTCACCAGGTGTATCAAAAAATTCTTTGGTTGTTGGTCGTGGTTCACCATTTGCTTTTTGTTCAACTCCCATATATGTCACCTCCTTTCTTGATTTCATTTAAAATGACGCGTAACTCAGACCAGATTTTATAAATATCATGTTTCTGTTCTCCATTTTTCATCCATACATCCATTGCTTGCAAGGCGAGTTCTTCTGCTTCTTGACGATTTATTCTCCCGGTTCTTCGCGCTTCTTTTGTTAAGCGTGCAAATAAGCCATATTCTTCTATACCTAATTGGGATAGATTGTCAATAGCTGCGAACCGAGAAGAAATAGTTTTTTTATCTGTTAACATTTCTTCTAGATCTTGTAAAGAAAAGGGGGACTGATACACAATTTTTTGTGCAGTGCCAGCAGGGGGTTCATATATTTCAAATTCTTGATGGGGTAAAAGTGGATCAACTGATACCGATTTTGCACCATTAGTCTCTCTTCTTTTTGATGGATCAATATAATGCACAAGTTTTTCAAATTCAAAAGACAGGGATCGTATATTAAGCCCTTTTAAAGAGGGTTCGGCAATTTTTTCTAAAGTGAATACCCAACTAATAGATTCCTTTTTATAATCTGTTGCTTGTAGCATGCCCGACGGGGAATCCAGTCTTAATCGAAATCCAAAATGTTGCTCCAGAGCATTTTTCCAGACACTGAATTGTGAATCTGCTAAATGAGTATGGGGAATCGTGATTGTTACTAATCCCCCCATTTTCGTTACTCTATTCAATTCTTGAAGTGCGATTGCTCGTTCAGTGGTATACTGGTTATCTTTATCAATAAACCCCTCATTGCTGAGCCAGTGAAATACTAAAGAAGCATCCGTTATGTCAAAGCTTTCAGCTTGAATAGGGATGTGTGCTGCGTCACCAACAACGTAGTGCCCGTATTTTTTTTGTCTCCGTTTTGCTACGAGAAGAATTTCTTTTAAGATGTCAACATTTACAATTGGTTGTCCGAGATTCAACTGTAAAATTGCTGATCCTGCCCCTATACTTCCTATAGTGAATTTACTTCTTTCTTTAGTCTTTTGATAAGTTTTTATAATCTCTGCAACAGCTCGCGCGTTGTGACCGGGTAAGGTTAGCTCATCATATTGGGAATAATAGTTGGCAAAAAAATCTGCATTTGTCATTCCTTCAAAGCCGACTTGATTCAGATATTCCATGTTCTTTTTTGTTCCAGCTCCTCGAACTTGCAAGAAGAGTTTATTATTCAAATACATTCGAGGGGTTTGGGGGTATAACTCTTGTACATTCACTGTTGATAAGCTACTTTTCATAAATTCTTCTTCAGCAGGTGTTAATGGAATAGTATCTTGTACCATCTGACCCAGTAATCGTTTTACCTCATTTCTCCTTGATATTTCATGACTAATAAATCCATATCGTACTGTATGAGGTTGTTCAGCATGAGTAGTTTTGAAGCGTACTACTTTGATCGGCAATTTTTGCCCTTTTCTTCGAACTCGTGCTATGAGTTGTTCAGAGTCTGCATGAGTATCAGGAGGATCAAGTTGAATTATTACTACATCCTCGATATTTTTATTGGCTTCAATATCTGGAATAGTTAAATCTATTCCAAGTCGTGCAGATCTATTTGTTGCCAAAAGCCATGTAGCAGGATCGAGTCTGAATTTTCGTTTTACCTGTTCTCTCTTTGCAAGCTCACCTTTCTTAGGTTCTATTTCCACAGACCCGTCTATTTTCAGCATTTTTTTCTCGCCGTACCATAAACGTAGGTGATCATAAAGGCTTAAAAATGCAAGATCGTCGTCTTCTGTGTCTTCGATTCCTGTAGATACGTATGATTGATAAAAACCTGATGATATGATAACTTTCGTCTTCCCTGATGCAGCGAGAGGATCAAGAATTTCTTTAAGTTTTTGATAATTGCTTGAAACCAGACCATTTTTTCCTTTCCACGCTTGTCTTAGATGAGCATCTGGGAATTGTTTGACAAGTTCATCAATCCCATTTGGTAGATTAAAAAATGACCAAAGAGCAAGTTGATCATATCCTAATCGTATTAAAAAATCTTCGTTAAATACTTCATCGATATTCAAATTAGTTTTCCACTGTATGAATTTTTCGAATGCCTCATGAAAATCTTGTATTGCCTGAGTTCGGTTGCTTAATCCTGTAACAAATTGAAATCGTTCTTCTAAAGCACTAATTTGTAGTTCTACTATTTTCTTTTGTCTGTCTGACGTATTTTCTCCATGTCTTTTGCGCAAATTCGCTATCATTTCTGTAATTCGGCTCGGATGATAATATTTTCTGATAAGCATGGGATCTAATGATACTTGGCGGAGTATTCCTCGTTTAACATGTCCTTCGCTTGTATTGTCAAGGTAAACAAAATCATAGAGTTTTTGATGGAAAGGAGATAATGGTACAGGTACATCATGGTATTCGGTTGAAGGTAATTCTTTTCCTAAAATACCTTCTGCAGTCCAGCGTGTCATCAATTGCTTTCCTTGAAGAAGTGCGGAGACAAAATAGGGATCATTTCGCGCGGATCGTGTAAAGTCACCTTGATTTTCATAATCATATGGAAGAAGAGTTCGCACTGGTGCATCAAGATCTTCCACAGAGTTAACAACTCCTGTTCCCGTCATCGCAATACGTGCAGCGTCTTTATCTAAAGTATGAGAAAGTAAGTAAAGTTGTTGGGTGCAATTTGATTTTGGCTCTTTAGCAATATGTACTTCATCTGCAATTAAAGAATCAAGTTGCAGCTTTTCTTTTAACCGTTTGAACATACTAGGGGATTCAAAGGTTGATAATCTACTCAAAAAAGAATATCCAATGATAATAAACTCTGGTTTTACGATTTTAGGATCAGTTAAGAGTCTTCTAAAGTCTTCACTAGTTTCTACTTTAAAAATATTGACAGGATAATCAGATATTTCTCTGATTTCTCGTTCCCAATTATCTCGAAGGCTCGGTGGACATACAACTACTGTTGATTTTGCACCAGCAGCTTTCATTGCATAGATAGAAGCGTTTGTTTTCATTGTTCCCATGGCTCCAAGTAATAGATCAACTTTCCCAATATCTTTTGTTATGAAACGAAGTGCATATTCTTGCTGATGGTAAGATGGGAAATCAGCTTCTTTTGTACGATCTTGAGCTGGAACATCTTTTTGACTTCCTGCAATTTTATCCTTAAAACCAGGAACCACAAGATTTACAGCGCTTCTTGAATGAGCCTCTAATTTATTAATGAGTTCTATCTGTTCTGGGTATTGTGCGCTTGCTTTTAACTCCTGCAAATAGCGAAATCCTTCATCTAGGCTTTGATTAAATATTGGTAATATCGCATCTCTTTGACTTTCAAAAAGTAGCTTTGCGATAAGGTCGTCTTGTAGTAACTCAGGTGGGAGATCGGGAAGGGGTATAAGAGTAGATTCTTGAGGTTCTCGACTATAATATCTTCGAGGTCCAAGGTAATCTCCGACAAGTCTATATACTCCTGAAACAAGGGTATGTTGTGTCGATGGGTCAGCTTCTCGATATCGTTTAATTGCTAATATTCGCGCTAAGTCAATTTGACGAAGATGAGGAGCCAATTTATTAATAAGTTCCTCGTCTTCATGAATGAGTGGATGAACTTCTTTCTTGGATTTTGGAGCCTTACTGTTTTGCTGTGTTTTTTGTTTTTCTTCTTCAAATTCTATATTTTTTCCCAGACACCAGACTTTGAAACGCTCTTTCATTGGAGCATCGGTAATCCAAGATAGAACAAAATCAGCTTTAATCCTGCGCTTTTCAACAGAATTATATGCAAACTGAATTTGTGTTTCTGGCGGTTTGGTCGAAAACAATTTAGCAAATACACGAGCTTCTATTGGTGCACCATTTTTATCATAGTCAACTGGCGTTGTATCATCAAATGGTAATAAGATTTTTTCGTGTCGTCCTGGTTTCGGTTCCATAAAATTAAGATCAGTATTATAACACAAATAAACCTATAGTTGCAAAGTAAGACAGATGATAGTGGATTCTCCCTTGTGGATCGTAGAGGATTTCTGGAAAGATAAATTTATTAGTATCGAATATTGTTTGTGGATCTTCTTTTTGTTCGATTTCTGATCCTCCTGATTTAAGGGAAGAAATGGCACTATAGTCACAAACTTATGAGAATTTCATCTTGTTGGATGTATTGAAGTGTATTATAACGATTACTTTATAATGACAAGATGTTTAATTATTGTGATGTCACTATCTTCAGAATGTTTTATTTCAATGGTCTCAATCTCAGCAGAAGAAACTTTTCCATATAGATGGGCTCCAAGGTGCTCAAGGCTTTGTTTTTTCATTTTTCTTACTTTTTCACTATCAGGAAAATGAATACTGTCTGTTTCAATTGGGAATAAAATGATTTTTCCATCAGGTTTTAATACACGTAGACATTCATCTACTGATCTAGCAAATGCAAATGGATCTAAATCTAAATATCCAGTGAGAGCTCGATTTGAATAAATAAGATCAAAAAAATTATCTTCAAATGGAAGTTTGCTTGCCCGAGCTTCTCTATATCTATCAGGTGATTGTTTATACGATTCTAAAAAGTTTTGTAATGCTCGTTCTTCTGCTTTTGCAGCTTGAAAGTTACCTCTTTTACGTAATTGATTTATATTTGCTTTTGCTGAAGCCCTGAGAAGAGAATTGTTTGCGTATTTGGGTTCAATTCCGTAAGCATCAGCTCCAAGTTGAAGCAGCCGCGCAATTGAATCTGAAGCTCCTGAACCAACATCTAGAATTTTCATACCCTGTACTTCATTATCTATACTAATGTGTAAAAAAACTTCTTCCCAGGGGGTAGAAGAAACTGGAGAACCTTTGGTAATTTGATCTTCAGCCTCTGGAGTTCCAGTTCGGAATGAATATTCTTGGTTTGTCATAATCGCCAAATTGTAACATGAACCTGTAGTATTTGCAAAATTTTACAATATTTTCCTCAGTATTCTTCTATTGCATCAGGCAGCATATGAAAAAAAAGGGTATGTTATAATTTGAGCGAAGCGAGCATTTATATGAGGAACGCAGTTCTATAAAGTGGACGAGTAAGCTCATATAATTGATCCAAGAAATATGATTGGGTTTTTGAAAGGTGTTGTTGAATTGAAAGAGAATGGATATTTCTTTTTGGATGTAAATGGAGTAGGGTACAAAGTCTTAGTTACCAATGAATTATTTTCAAAATCAAAAGCTTCAGACTCAATCAAAATTTATACCTATACTCATGTTCGAGAAGATGCGCTCGATCTTTTCGGATTTCCCACAAGTGACGATTTGAGACTTTTTGAACTTCTTTTGACGGTTTCAGGAATTGGGCCCAAAACAGCTCTCGGAATTTTTTCAATTGGGAATCACACAGACATTATTGAAGCCATCGCAAAAGGGAATGTAGAGTTCTTTGAGGTAGTTCCACGTCTGGGCAAAAAAAATGCTCAAAAAATCATTATTGACTTGAAGAATAAGGTCGGCGGCATTGGCAGTGCAGACCTCGATTTAGGATCTGAATCAGAAGATATTGTTGGTGCGTTGGAGACTTTCGGATTTTCTAAAAAAGAGGCCCATATGGCATTACGTGAGTTGAAGGATAGGGGAGAGACACCGGAAGAAAAAATAAAACTCGCGTTAAAATATTTAGGGAAATAGAATTTAAAATTCGAAATTTGAAATTTTCAATGAATGTTTAAAAATTTAAATTTGAAAATTAAGATTTCATTTCAAATTGAAAACTGAAAATTAAAAATTATGACTGATGTAAAACCAACAAAAGAAGAAACAACACCCGAAGAGGAAGTAATGATAACATCTCTTCGTGCGGCGGACTGGGCCGAATTTCATGGACAAAGCCACATAAAAGAATCGCTTCAAATTGCAATTACTGCCGCAAAAAAGAGGGGAGAGGCATTAGAACATGTATTGCTGTATGGTCCACCAGGACTTGGAAAAACAACACTGTCGCATTTAATAGCAAAAGAAATGGGTGCAAATATCAGAGTAACATCGGGGCCAGCTATAGAACGGGCAGGGGATTTAGCTGCAATATTAACAAATCTTGAAAAGGGAGACATATTGTTTATTGATGAAATTCATAGACTACAAAAAACAGTAGAAGAGACAATGTATCCGGCAATGGAAGATTATGCACTCGATATTGTAATTGGGAAAGGTCCATCAGCCAGAACTGTCAGACTTGATCTTCCACAATTTACTATTGTTGGTGCAACAACACGAGTGGGTTTGTTATCAGGTCCACTTCGTGACCGATTTGGAGTGGTGCATAGACTTGAATTTTATAACCCAGATCATTTAGCAATTATTATAAAAAATGCGAGTAACAAATTGGGAGTGAGTATTGACGAAGAAAGTATAAAAGAAATTGCAAAAAGAGGGAGGGGCACTCCTCGTATAGCTCTTAAAATCCTAAAACGGGCGAGAGATTATGCAACGGTTCGAGGAAAGGGGATAATCACTCACAAACTAACCAAAGAGGCAGTTGACATGCTTTCAATTGATGAAAAAGGGTTAGATAGTGCAGACCGGCGATTTTTGAAAGCGCTTATTGAAAAACATAGTGGGGGACCAGTGGGTATCGAAACACTTGCATCAACAATTTCTGAAGATGTAGGAACTGTTGAAGATGTTTTGGAGCCGTATATTATGCAGCTTGGTTTCCTCAAACGAACACCTCGGGGAAGAGTTGCTACAAAAGCCGCGTACGAACATTTGGGTCTACAGATCCCTCACGAACAAAAAAATCAGCCAAAATTGATATAGCAACAGGTTCGACCTGTCAAAAATGTCTGGGTTGGGATACATAAAGAACGGTTGAGACTTAATTGAGCTCACGATACAATGACGCAGTTATGCGTCACTACAAGATCTTAGCTGTACAGCAAA
>Ga0163150_10001082_pt1 | contig 48115 bp, 58 predicted proteins | sample OliLakLV19P2IB_FD_148628 | JGI IMG/M metagenome (GOLD analysis project Ga0163150, IMG submission 148628) | Freshwater microbial mat bacterial communities from Lake Vanda, McMurdo Dry Valleys, Antarctica - Oligotrophic Lake LV.19.P2.IB | ecosystem: Environmental > Aquatic > Freshwater > Lake >... | reverse complement strand
TGTGGTATCGACAGTCATATCTACAGTGCGAAGAACTCCAATACATTGTGGGGTAGATCGTATTTGCTTGGAGGCTTCTTTACAATCGGACTGAAGTCACGGGGTTTAGAACCCAAGGCATGGAAATAAAAAAAATGCGCGAAGCAATGGGTCCCGCGGGCCCCATTGCTGGAGCGCCTCCTTTGAAGGGAAAGAGAGTTCACGAGAGAAAACCGTCAAGGTTTTCTTTCATGCTCAATTCCGCACCCACGAACCACCTGAGAGTTTCTTGGCGACTCCTCGTAACTCGAGCATTGTCAGTACCGCTCCCAGTGTGGCTGCGTCTAACTTCGCTTTCACTGCGATGTCATCCGTTGCCGCAGGGAGTGTTGTGAGTACCTGATACACCGTTTGTTCATCGGGAGAGTCGAATAACGCTACCTTTGTCGGAGCCCTTTCTGAAGCCACAATTCCGATCTCACGAAGCACATCATCAGGTGAAGTAACGAGCTTGGCTTGTCCGCTTGTGATAAGGCTGTGGCACCCTGAGTAGTGTGGATCTGTGATGCGCCCTGGTACCGCAGCGACTTCTCTGCCGTACTCCAGTGCCAGTTCAGCAGTGATCAACGAACCACTTTTCTCTGCAGCTTCGAGTACGACAGTTGCGAGTGAGAGACCAGCGATAATGCGGTTACGTGCAGGGAACGTGTACTTGCCGGGCTCGGTATCCAACGGATATTCAGAAAGAATCAATCCTCCTTCATCGACAATCTGGTCTGCGAGGCGTGCGTTCTCTTTGGGATAGATCATCCCAAGTCCATGCCCAAGCACTGCAATAGTTTGCCCTCCGGCACGGAGTGTCTCTCGTGCGACTTCAGCATCGATGCCTTGTGCGAGGCCGCTTACAGTCGTGGCACCAGCTCGCACAAAAGCAGGAACAAAGCGCGAGACAACTTGTTCTCCGTACTCGCTCATCTCTCTGGTGCCGACCATCGCAATGCAAGGACGCGAGAGAATAAGTAAGTCTCCACGAACGTACAGAAACACAGGTGCATCGGGGAGGGTACGAAGTGCTGCTGGGTAGTCTTCGTCTTCGATTGTGAGGAGTCGTAGCCCGCGTTTCTCTACTTCTTTTTGGTATACCTCTGGGTCACACTCTTCTAAACGATTCAGCGCACGAAAAACCGTCTCTTGCTTCAGGCCGAGGCCACGTAGCACCTCTTCCGAGAGCTGTTCGATAGCATCGTCCATCGTGCCGTAAGCTTCTGTGAGCAAGTCATAGCGCTTCTTATTCATGATATCCATCCACGACCAGCGAAATGCATTGATGTGATCCATACGTGCAGTATAGACGCTGAAGAAAAATACGTGGAGAGACTGAGCGGTCGTCCGCTTGCTCGGAATCGATTTCTTGGCCAGAATAGGCCACACTCCTTGATCTTTTGATGCATAGAACGTGCCGCCGTAGCTCAGCTGGTAGAGCATAGGTATCGTAAACCTAGGGTCACCGGTTCAAATCCGGTCGGCGGCTCCATTAAAATGATCCAACACTATTCCGACGTAGCTCAGTTGCATTGTTTCGCTTGCGAAACAATAATGAAAAAAGGCTGCCTGCGCAGCAGGTATAGGTATCGTAAACCTAGGGTCACCGGTTCACATCCGGTCGGCGGCTCCCTACGTAAAATCAAGTGAAAATTTCAGACCTGCAAATTTCAAAAACGATTGAGGCGAGAGTTCTTCTTTTGTTTCCATACAATATTCAAATCCCCGAGTAACGCCCCATATTTTTCTATCTCGCTTTCAATGTGTTCCCTGACAACATCAGAAAGTTGTAGATGTTCATTTTCAGCGACAGACCGTTGATAGTGCCTCGCCTTAAACTCTTGAGAAGCTTGGATCAACTCTTTTGGCATACAAGGAAAAAGTGGAGTGATGATCGAGCGCTCTGGATGATAGTAACGCTCTTTTGCGCGAAATCCTTGGTAGTCTCGAATCTCAGAAAGAATATTATCCGGATGTTCATTGTAGGGAGCACTAAACGTGTGTGGATAAACAACAACAGGTGACTGACGATGTTGATAGAGAAAAAGATGTGCGGAAATAGGATGCGATACTGAAAGAGTATAAGAATCTCCCTCAGGCTGTAAGGCTTGATACGCAATATGATGAATATACTCACTCATTGCACCGAGATCGATTTTACGCAGATACTGCAATCGCAATGTAGGATCTTCTATGGCCGCACAAAGAGTCTCTCTTCTTGTAAGAGCCTCAACTACTAACCTTGCAGCTTTTTCTTGCTCTGTTTCTGCAGTTTTGACCTTAGCATTGTTTCTAACGCTAGAAGCTACTTCTTCGCCAGATGAAATAATCCGTTCTTCTTGCGGGGATGTCGACTCTAAGGTTTCTGACATAAATGATCTTATACCAAGAAAATGAGAAAAATCAAAATATACGAATCGTGGCTTCTCTCTGTTTAATAAGCAGTTATAGTTTTGCAATCACCGCTTCATCGAAAGCTCGCACTACCTCTGCCGTCGGCCGCTCGTATTGCGATCCACCAACTTGTGGCGTTCGTAATGTCTCGCCATGTGCTAATCTCCGCAGCACTTCAGAAAAGAGATGTGCACTGAGAGTGATCGATTTCGCACGTAATGTTTTGGTCGTTTCACATGTCGAAACAGGTAATTGTTCTTGCAAACACAGATCTCCCGTATCCAGTGTCGCATCTACCCAGTGGATTGTGACACCTGCAAACTGAGTATCACCTTTCGAAAGAATCCAATACTCGGATTTCGCTCCACGGTAGTGCGGGAGCATCGCAGAGTGTGCATTGAGCGTGCCTTTCTTCGGAATACTCAGTATATGCGGCTTGATGAGTCGTGTGCCGCAGAGCAGAAGATAATCGGGCTGCAGATCTTTGAGAAATGCTTCGCTGTCAGAATGATTATGATTTTCCGTCGTATGCCATCGAATGTTGTGCGTTTTCATCAGTGACTCGAGTGAGCCAAATCGACGGTAACATTCGTGAGGATTTTGATGTCGACGAAAAAAGATCATGCGTTCAGCGAAGAGAAAGAACGACTCGATGAGCCGTAGAACACGAATGAGCATTGTCTCGTGTAGTCTCCCTTCAAAGACGAGTGCTGTAGGCGTATGACCACGCGAAACGAGCACCGAGACGAGTGCGTACGTCCGTGGCGAATGCCGAGTGAAGAGAACGATCTTATCCATGGAGGCGCTTGAGGAAGGCATTGATCAATGTTTTCGGAGTCGAGACACGATACGCACTCGCAGGCACGACGTACTCAAGATCCAGCCACTGCCCAATACGCGAACGCCAGTTGAGCGTGCGACGTATCGGAACTGGAGATGGTAATGCGTAGGGCTCCATACGTCTCAGTATACCTGGTGGCAGTTCGCCTGAACGGAAGGAAGCGAAAGGTGCATCGAGTACTGCATACGAAAGTCCATCCCACGAGATAGCAAGCATCACGCCTTCGGAACCAGACCACTCTATCTTCCAGAGATTATGCTCTTCCTGATAGTGAAGATCGAATGTACATCGGCGCTCTTTCCACCACGTCGCGTAGGAAAGCAGTGACGACACGTGCACGTCAGGAAGTGAGACTATTTTCTCGATGATGGGCTTTCCCATGTACGAAATATCATGTGGATGTGCGTAGAGATGAATAGGCAGACATGAGCGGTACAGTGCGTCAATAACAGCGTCGTAGTACTGATCGATTCCATCAGTCGTTGTAAAGTTGATGGGACACACAGGATGCACAGGAATTTGCAATCCGCCTGTTGTTGTTTCAATGGGAAGACAGTCGTGCGCAAAACCAAACTCTGAACTGTAAACATAACCCATCTCTTCGATGATGCGCTGCAGCGCAGGGTTCCACTTCGCAGAAGGCGAAACAAATGATCTGCACTCGATACCATGCTGCTGCAGCCACTCGTGCGCCAGCTTCATATTCTCACGATTATTTGAAGCATCCTGAAACGTGTAGTGGTAGTGCATGTGCGATCCGATTTCGACTCCTGATTTTTTGAGTCGATCGAAAAGGTCGAGGTTGTTGTCTTCGATTGTTCCCGTTGTCAAAAACCAGCTCGCATGGGACCCAAGAGGTTCTAAGATCTTCATTGTCTGCTCCCATTCAGAACGTGCACACCAATCTGCATCGATACGAACATTCACGTGTGACTGCGCACCAAAAGGATAATGCCACGCATGTATAAAGGGAGCGTGTGAGTTCTCTCGCTGAGGACGTACAACCTTGCGAGTGCGCTCCATTGGAGTGAAGGCTGTCAGGTGTTTCCACGACGTCTTCATCCATTGTCTCGATGCTGTGTGAAGCGATTCTATACAGAGGATCGTAGCAAAGTTTTGCTTCTATCACGAACACAGGGACCTTCTTATGGGTCCCCGTGCTCAGTGTTCCTTCATCTCTTCACATCCGTGGGTGCAAACCGTAACTTGCACCTACGAGGAAAAGAAAATGTTAGAGTCCAAACGCAGCGTCGATCATCGCGCTGAACTTGAGCTTGAAGTTCGCACCCATCTTCATGACACATGCCTTTGCAGTCGTGTCATCAGGTGAGTTGGCAGAACAGAGACGCTTGGTCATCTTCGCAAGATGATTCACAAGACGCTCAGCGGTATGCATCACATGGGTATTCATTTTTTCCTCTTTTTCAGCTGGTGTCATCTTTGTTTCTGCTTGGATACCAGCATTAACCTTGCCTGCTTTGTTGAGGCGGAGCATACATTCTTTATTGTCGTCACCATCACACTTTTCGCGGAGCTCTTTCATTCTGTCTGCAGAGAAAAGACGACGAAGCATCGTAGTCTTTGGGCCGCGGAAGTGCGCTTTTGATGTAACAGAAGCATCAACAGTATCGCTGATTGTTGCATCAGTAGTAGAGGTGGTAACGCCCAATTCCATCGCAAATGCAGGAACAGCAGTGAGAGAGAGTGTTACGCCTGTAATGGCTGCAAGAAGTTTATTGACCATATCGATAGGGAGAAAGAAAATAAAAGTGCGACGTTCGCAGTAGTTAAGACGATGCATTCATGAAACTATTACAACAATGACAATTGCTTCGCCAGATTGACTGCTTTTTGCAAGTTCTGTGACTCCCAGAAACAGTAAAAATCTGCTATACTAATTGGATTTCAAAAAAACAAACAACTACCCAAAAACACACATGTCTATCGAAGCCTGCATCGCACATGCAATCCACAAAGATCTGGATATCCTCGAGGCATTGCCTGATGTCTACGAAATGCCCGTAGAGGAACTAGAGCATCAGATCGATTCGTATATTCAATCGTTGCAGCAGAGCCTCGTGCAGACTATTAAGGCGCTGGGTGAGCCGTATATGAAATCCAGGGACGCAGCAGGCCTTTGCATCACATGTATGCGCGCTGGTGTGGCTTTGCCACCCGAGATGTTACTCAAGATGTGTCAGACGATCCTAGAGCTTTCTCAGCTCGATGCACGCTTCATCGCAGATAACAATGAAGGCGTGAGTGTGTATTACATGAAGATGGAGCTAGCGTAAGCGAGTAGCGATGGGCGGATAGCGGGTAGCACGAAATGAATACTCGTCCGTATTTTGCTAACCGCTACTCGCTATCCGCTAACCGCTCTTAACGTTTGGAGAACTGCGGTGCTCTTCTCGCACGCTTCAGTCCTGGCTTCTTGCGTTCTTTGATACGACTATCGCGGCGCAGGAAGCCTGCGTGCTTGAGTGCTGAACGAAGATTCGGATCCATCAGCACAAGTGCGCGGCTGATTCCAAGACGCATGGCATCACTCTGTGAAACTTTTCCACCACCTTCAAGTTGTACTTCCAGATCTACCTTCTTTTTGAAATCCGTCAGTGCAAGTGGCGCGAGTGCGTTTTCTGTAAGCGTTGAAAAGAAATACTTTTTCGGATCAGCATCGTTGATCAGTACTTTGCCCGTTCCATCCTGAAACATACGTACGCGAGCAATGGATGTTTTGCGCTTGCCGAGACCGAAAAAGTAAGGAGTAGCCATAACGAATTAGTGCGGGAAAGGAACAGGTTTCTGCGCCTCATGTGTGTGCGTCTCTCCAGCGAAGATGTGAAGATTTTTCAGGACTTTCTCACGTGTGAGGTTTTTTGGAAGCATGCCTTTCACAGCAAGGCGCAACACTTTTGTAGGATCTTTATCCATTAGTTCTTGCATTGTCGCGGAACGAAGGTGACCAAAGTACCCCGTGTGGCGGAAGTACTCTTTATCGGCTTGCTTGTTCCCACTTACTGCAATCTTTTCACAGTTGAGCACGATAACGTGATCGCCTGTCGTCCAGTGTGGAACGTAGTTCGCACGGTGACGCCCGCGAAGGACAACCGCAATGCGTGAAGCAAGGCGTCCGAGTACCAATTCTTTGGCATCGAGAACGTACCAGACAGGAGTAGCCGATGGCTTAGGGTAAGAGGTTTTCATGGAGGGTTACGCAGAGACTTTGGTAGGAGCAGCTTTCTTGGTCGTTGGCTTTGTCTTCTTTGGAACCTTGGCTTTCTCTTCTTTTTTTAGCTCTGGGAGCGCCTCTCCGCCTGCGACGCCATCAACTAATGTAATATCGACAAGCAAGGCGCCGTCGCCCTTTCGCATTCCTACAGGAACAATACGCGTGAATCCTGATGGGCGAGTTGCATAGCGCTTCTTATAGACTTCGATGACTTTTCTCGACGCATTGGAATCTGTAATCATCGGTGCGATCTTACGAATTGCGAGGTCGAGACGGTCTTTCTTTCCGATCGTAATGATCTGATCGACAATGCCTTGTACGACCTGTGCGCGCTTCTTTGTCGTGCGTACACTTTCGTATAGCAAGATCGACGTTGCGAGGTTTTTGAGCAGGTGACGTGCTTGATCTGGTTTCCTGCCGAGCCGATTACTGCTGTTGCGATGTCGCATGGGTAAAGAAAGTTACGCGATAGGGAGGGAAGATAGTATCGACTGCTCCGTACAAAGAATAGCCATTCCTCTGCTTCTCTCCACCCGCAGGGGGGAGAGGCTGGGTGAGGGGGCGCCGAGCCGAAGAGTAGAAAAAGAAAACGTCATGAAGGAGGGAAGATTAGTCTTTGGAAAGGGAAAGTCCGCGAGTTGCGAGTGTTTGATCAACTTCCTCGAGAGCTTTGGATCCAAAGCCACGGAAGTTACTGAGTGTACCAGGTGTGCACTTCGTTAGCTGCTCGATACTGCCTACTCCCGCATTGATGAGTGAGTTGAGTGTGCGTGGCGAGAGGTTAAGAATTTCGATCGGTGTGTAGCTCTCTTTTACGCCATCCTGCTCGGATTCTGGCTGCGCTTGCACTGTGCGTGTGAAATCCGCCATGAAGTCCTTTTCGACTGTCTCCTGATCAAGAGAGAAGAAATTGAAGTACTGTGAGAGGAGCTGACTTGCAAAACGTACTGCTTCCTCAGCTGAGAGTGAACCATTGGTCTGAATCTCGAGTACGAGCTTCTCCAAGTTTGTTCGCTGACCGACACGAGTAGGTTCGACATCGAAACGAACGCGCTCGACTGGGCTGAAGATCGTATCGATATGCACGAGTCCTGGCTCGCTCTGCTTCTTGTTCCTTTCTGCTGCAGGCTGGTAGCCAACACCCTTTTCTATTGTCAGTTCCATCTTGATGGATGCGCCTTTCTCGAGATGGAGAATCGGGAAATCTGGATTCATGATCTCGATATCGGAGCTAACCTTAATATCACCAGCAGTGAGAACTTTTGGTCCCTTCCCTTCAAGTGTTGCAACCTCAATATCCTTGTGATGCTTGCGGAGGTGTACTTCCTTGAGGTTGAGTGCGATATCCATCACTGACTCACGTACGCCCTTGAGCGCCGTGTATTCATGATTAGCGCCTTGTGCACGAAGTGAGCTAATGGCTGCACCAGGCAAGCTGCTGAGTAGTACGCGTCGAAGTGAGTTTCCAAGCGTCATGCCGTACCCAGTAGGGAGCGGCCCGATCGCGAACACCACGTGTGTCGCATCTCCTTTCTTCGCTTGTACTTGCGTCACTTTTGGAAGCCCAATCTCTTCTTGGATAATGTGCATAGGACAGGTGGGAAAAACGAAAGAAAAAACGAAGAATTAACGAGAGTAGAAACCGATCACTTTGCGCATGTCGATCAATTGATCGAAATGCTTCTCATCAGTCGGAAGACCGGAGACAGTGAATGAGAGCGCTGGTGCATCGACTGTCAGCCACAATGGCGCAACGTATTTATCTTGCGCAGTGAGGATCGGACCAAAAACAGGAGAGTTCTTCACACGATCGCGTACCTGCACCTTATCTCCTTCTTGGATGCGATATGACGCAATCGTGACGCGTACGCCATTCACTGTGAAGAGACCATGCGACACAAACTGACGAGCTTGCATGCGTGTCATCGCAAATCCAGCACGATAGAGCGTGTTATCCAAACGACGCTCGAGAAGTGTATGCATCATGTTGTTCGTCTGACCAACTGTGCGGCTTGCTTCAGCGTAAATACCACGCAGTTGCTTATCAGTAAGACCGTAGATGCTTGCTACCTTCTGTTTCTCGAGAAGCTGCTTTCCGTATTCAGAAAGTTTCCCTCCACGACCGCCGCGTGCAGCAGCTTGCATTCCAGGAGCCGTTGGCTTCCTAGAAAGAATTTTGTCGTACTTGGCGGTGCCAAAGAGGTTGGCTCCATGCCTACGTACTTTGCGCGCTTTTGGTCCGGTATATCTCATAGAAGTTTCAGAGGGGACAAGGGGGGCAGAAGGGACAGATGTTTAGACACGTCGTGGCTTTTTTGCTCGGCAACCACCGTGTGCGATGCGTGTTGTATCGGAGATGGAGTCGAACGTGACACCAGAAACTTGCAAACCACGAATGGCTTGCTCTCGTCCTGGGCCAATGCCTTTTACTTCGATCGAGAGTGTCTGGATACCAAATGATGCAGCGAGGCTCATTGCTTTTTCAGCAGCAACCTTTGCAGCATATGGAGTGGACTTTCTGGAGCCCTTGAAGCCTGCAGAGCCGCTACTTGCCCATGCGATCACGTTGCCAGATGGATCAGTGATCGAAACAATCGTATTGTTTTCACCAGCCTGAATACACACGCGAGCATTCGGCACTGAGCGTTTTATTTTCTTTCCCTTCGGCTTCTTTCCTTTCGGAGCAGCGTCGGCACTTGTTGCTTCCGTTGCTGCTGGTCCATCCTCGAGCATGTCGAGGACTGACTTTTTCTTCTCTGCCTTTTCTGGGTTTTTAAGGGTTGTCATGGTTTACGTCTTGGTAAGAGTTGTGCGTCCAGAGAGTCCTGTCTTTCTCTTTCCACGCTTCGTGCGAGCATTGCGACGCGACGTCTGTCCGCGTACTGGGAGCTTTTTCTTATGTCTTCCTCCACGCCACGAACCGATGTCTTGCAGTCGCTTGATATCGAGTGAGACTTTTCGGCTTAAATCCCCTTCTGTCGTGAGCTTTTCAACGAGCGTACGCAGGAGTGCTTCTTGATTCTCTGGCAACTTATCTGCAGTAACATGCAGGTCGATCTTGGCTTCCTCTAGCAATTTCTTTGAAAGTGGGCGTCCAATGCCTTTAATCGCAGTGAGTGCGATTTCCATTCGTTTATTGCCAGGGAGGATGATACCAGCTATGCGGACCATGGACTGAATGTAAAATGGACAATGGACAATTGACAGTTGCAGGCATTCGACTCGCCGAGTGGATGAGCTGAGGAGAGGCCGGAGGCGAGAAAATAATTGTTCATTGTCAATTATCAATTGTTCATTCGTTACCCTTGTCGTTGCTTGTGACGAGGGTTCTTACATACGACACGTCGCACACGTTTTCGGACGATCACACGGCAATCCTTGCAGCGTGGGCCGATGGATGGGCGAACCTTCATGAGTAAGAAAGAAAAAGTTATGATTGATCAGCTTCATCAGTGCTCTCCACAAGCGGAACGGCTACTGGGTTTCCAGCAGGGTCATCTGCACGGAAGCGGTAGACAATGCGCCCTTTTTTCAGGTCGTACGGTGTCATTTCGACCTTCACTCTGTCTCCGGGGAGAATGCGTACTTTGTAGACGCGCATACGCCCTGCAAGATGGCAGAGTAACGAGTGATCCTTGGCTTCTAGAGAGGTGATGCGGACTTGGAACGTTGTGTTAGGAAAGCATTCCTCTACAACGCCAATGAGTTCGATGACATCCTTAGACATACAGGGTCACGCTTGGGGAAGCCCAAACATAAAAGTATGTTGGGTGAGCCGAGAGATCCTACAGAGCTTCGTTTGCTCCTGCAAGCCTTTGGGGGGCAAAAAGACGAGGAATTTCATAAATTGACTTGATAAATATAGGAAATATTGTGTGTAGATTTTCTGCGATGAAAGAGAGAGAAGAAGTGGTTAGTCTGGCCTGCGAGGCCAGATGTAATCAGTAATCGGTACTCCATACATAACACGAAGGAGTAAGAATTGACTGACTACTGCCTACTGACCACTGATTACTGCTTACTCATCGTCATTGCTGAACATCGCAAAAAACGGTATACTAGTAAGAATAGTTTTCATCACTCCTCACACACATAAACACTATGTCTACCGATGACACGATGACACTTCCCGGCATGCCAGAAGGTTTTCGCTTTCCAACAGGGGAAGAAATTTACGATTCGATTATGCAAAAAATCGAGCCGGAACTGGTGAATGCAAATTTGAAAGCTTTGGATGCGCCGTATCAAGGTGAGTCTGAGGCCGAGCATAAGACGAGGTACGAGCGGTACTCACGCGCCTTTGCTGCGTACAAAGTAGAATACCAAAAGTGGGTGACCAATTTGCGTCAGGCAGTTGGTGCGTACAAGAAAGCTGTGATGAAGGCATCCGAAGGTGCAGAGAAAGAAGAGGAAGCGATGCTGCTAAAAAATTTGGAAGATCAATTTGAAACTGCGTAAACACAGACACACTATGCATCCATTTTTCTTTTCATCGGCGAGTGAGCGGGAGAAGCGGTTGATCTACCGAAATCCCGAAAACCCTACGAATGAACCAACTTCTGCAATCAAACCCGCAAGTCAAGTTGTTGTTCAGCCGCAAAGAGCAAGCTTGAATAGTAAAAATGTGGTAGATCCAAAAAAGACAATCGATATACAAAAGATTGAAAATGGGGCGAACGTACTACTGAGCGGAGCGAACGCAGTGCAAGCATTAATTGATCGAGCACAGATTGATATCACGCAAACTCGAGTAGAGATGCAAAATACACCGAGTGCTTTACAGATTCTGTTTGAGAAAATTGCAGAATTTTTTGCAACTTTTAGGCTTCCAGGCGGAGAAAAGTCCATAGTAAGTCAAGAAGAGCACGTCCACTCCGCTGACTGCGGATGTGGCAAAAAAAAGGAGCGCACGCACGCACATAAAAAAGACTCTCCAAAAGGTGTGCTCGGTCGGTACAACCTAAACATGGATGTCACATACGATCCGCTCGCTGAAGAAATAAACAGTCTCTCATTCGAGCAAATAGAAAATGTGCTCTTCCAAGTTCGTATGGATGTGTTTAATAAGGAAGATGCTTTCCGCAAAGTAAACGATGATTATAACGGGCGTATTGCCGCACTAAAACGAGGATACCGTGGCAACAGAAAAGAGTGGCTAAAAGTCGGGCAAAATTGCGAAGCTCAGCTACGAAGAGAACAAAAAAGTGCCAAAGATCGTATAAAAGCTGAGTACGATAACCCAGACCATAAATACTGGGCGCTGATCCAAGCGTGGGCAAATCATAAAGACAATAAGATCAATGATGGAAACCAAAATTTTCTTGATAGAAAAGGGAGCCAAGAAGTCTGGCGCAGATACCGAGCAGCACTCGCGAAGGATCCGAGTAACGTAGAAGGCACAGAACTCCGTGCACAGGTGCTCCGTCGTATCATCCAAGAATATCAGCAGTACGACCAAGTGGGAGTACGGGCACAGATGATAAAAGACCAGAAAGAGGCTGATACGTTGGATATGAAACGTATGTCTCTACAGCAGGGTCGTGTACCACAGGAACATTATAGGAATGTTATGCAACAGGTAGAAGCAGTGGAACCACCGGATGAAGCACCTTCCATGTTTACCGCTGCGTCTCAAACTCCAGAAGCCAAGCGAGATTCAGAAGGGGCGGGCGAGCGAGCAGTACGAGAAAGAGGGTCTGCGACTAGACAAGATCTGGCGACAAAAGCAGAAAAAGGTAACGCAGCAGCTGCGCAAATGCTAGAGAAAGTACAATACGCAGCGACGCACGACCCTGAAGACCAAGCCTTCCAACTTGCGAGAGCGAATTCGGTGCTGGACTGGCAAAGAAATACTAATATGAAAAATGAAATCGCAGCCGGCATCGAAGGTATAAAACTTGGCGAGTATACGATTGATCTCGGAAAGTATGCATACCGAACTATCACTGTCGAGTTGCCAGAGAATCTCAATGATCCAGCTGGAGCGAATGTTCCTATCGACTTCAAACCATATCTCTTCGACCGCTTCGAAGAAATGCACGACGCAGTACGTGCCAAGGAAGCTGGTATTCGCATAATGATGGATAGATTCCCCGATGGCCGTCCACGTGGTGTGAAATTTGAATTCACGAAAGAAGGACTATTCGTCATCGCAGGAAAAATGGTTCCTATTGGCAATAAGGGAAAAAATCAAGAAAAACAGAGAAAGGATGCTATGGAAAAAGCTCAGGTGTTTAGAAGCCAAGATGTATATGAAGAGTTCGGACAGTGGGGAAAGATGCGTGTGCTACAAATATTCGTGAATAATAATGAGACACTACGTATTGATACCCGCGATATTCAAGACGAAAAGCCGTACAAAGGTGCGCACGGTGTCCGCGTCACTCGAGTCGCAGATGGTCGACTCCGTATCGACTACCAAGAGCACGGCAACTACAAAGTGGCTGGTCGTTGGGGAATGGACAGGCAACAGTACCTTGGTGAGATCGATACATAAATATACATATGCAGTACTTCCGCACACTCTTCGGCCAAACAGAAGGTGAGAAACGACTGATTTTTCAAGATCCTGAAGTGCGAAATGAAGAACCGCCAGCTCCAGAAGTTCCAAATGAACAAGGTGGTAACCAGCTGCCAGGAGAACAGGCAGAAGACTTTGCGAAGAAAGCAGCGCTAGAAGCGAATAATGCGCCAAAAGATGACTAAGAATGTGTGCCAAAAGCTAGTTGAGCTTTATGGCAATTTCAGGTATAATAATGAGATTAATACCAACACCCATCTATGTTCCCACGACCACACTTCCGAGCCGACGACCGCGAACAGCGGTTAGCACATCTTGGATTCAACCAACCGAGTCCAATTGTACCTATGGGTCCATTTGAACCGGGTCCCGACGCAGAACTAAATGCAGCAGGCAGCACTCCAGAAAAGGTGGAGCCGCCTATCAATAGTGCTCCTAACGCAAATGAAGCTGCAGAAAATGCAAAGACAACAGCAGAAACCGATGTTCAATTTGTTGCGCATCCAGAATTAGTTCTTGGGAATATGAAAGATAGTGCGATCGTAATTAGTCAGAGTGTTGGTCAATTTGGCGAAACTCTAAGAAAGGCAGGAGGTGGAGTAGCCAATGCTCTCTGGAAAAATCCACAAGGTGGAGGGCAAGAAAAGAAACTAGATCTCGGAACAGCAGAAAAACCTACGAAGGAACCAGAAACATCAGTTGAAAAGCCAGCAGAGGCAGCTGGAGAAAAGGTAGATGCACCTGAGGTAAAAGCTGCTCTCAAAGGCGCAGAGCAAGCAGTAGATGCGCCAAAGACAAACGGCGAAAAACTAACAGGTAATGTGAACGACGCAGCACAAAACTTATTAAAAGCGACATCCATCGGTGATTTTATCAGAGCGATGAAAGATCTTGTGACTGCTATCGGAAAGCTACTCAATGCAACGCCCGAACAAATGGACGCACAATTCGTAAGCACAGAATCTGATAAAAGAAATCCTAAGACGAATCAAGAAAAAGGGGCAGCTAAAATCTCAGAAGCAAAAGAAAGTAACGAAGTACAAGAAAGTGCGTATGAGAAAGAGAAAGGGCTACAGCTAAATAAGCGCGAGGATGATAAATATGCAAGTGCTGGAACAGACTGGTCTACGCTGGACACAGGTATCGCAGATCAGAAAGGAGAAGCCTATATTTATAAGAAGATCGATGGAGCTGAAAGAAAGCCACAGATACTGGTTGCACAAGGCGCAGAAGGCAACATGCAGTACCTCGATAATGACACAAAACAGTGGTCATCTCTCGATCCTACAAATGAAGCTCATAAAGCAATCTTGGATGCAAATCCTGTAAATTATACAGAAGTAAGAGCTGCCGAACGTACCCAGGCTAATACGGGCAATAACGCAGAGCGTGCTCAGTACGACAATCGTCTCATCCAAAACAGTAAGAATGGGGATATGGAACGAAAGTGTCTCAAAGATCCGAAGGGAGATGCTGAATGGTTTAAAGAAAATGAGGAAGCGAAGATGTGGGAACAGGAAAATGAACCAGTTCGTGACGCTCTTCGAACAGCGTTAGAGCAAGACGCCAAGGCAAAAGAGGCACAGCCTGAAGATGAAACGAAAGCTCCGAAGGAAGAAGAAGGGGCTACAAAGAATAAAGATGAAGCTTCGAAGGATAAAAATGAACAAGATAGGGGTGGGCCAAAAGAAGGGGAAGAAGACAAGGAAAAACCAAGCGAGTCTCCTGATGCACGCGCTAAGCGCATCTTGGAAGAGACGCAGAAAATGCTGGATAACCAAGAAGCAGAAGGTACTCCAGAAGTTCCTGCTCGCATTGTTTCCAAAAAGACAGATGAAGCACCTGAAGAAGTTGAACAAGTAAAAGAGCAGAACGAAACTGAGGCTAATCGAAAGAATCGTCTCTGGGATGAAGTCCGTGGCAAAGAGCCATTCAAGAAGGTCGATGCTCTGAAGAAAGAAAAGGAAGCTGATATCAAGCAACTCGAAACTGGTCGCGATGAAGCTGTAGAGCAGCTCACATCAATGGCGAGTGGCCAGGAAGCGACAGTAAAAGCTCTAAAAAATAAGCTCGAAAACGCAAAGGGCATGGATCAAGAGGTCACAGGACCACTACAAGAACAGCTGACACAGGAACAAGAAAAACTAAATATCACAGAAAAAAATATTCAGACGATCAAAGATAATGCTGACAAGAGAATACGCAGCCTGAACGATGACATGAAAATGCTCGATACAATGGAAGCCGACGTGAAGAAGGCTGCTAAAAGAGCTAAAAAGCGCTTAGAAAAAATTGGTGCTGACCTCAGTAGCAATGACGAACTCGATCTCGGTCGTCTCGCAAAAGTAGTGATAGTCCAAGATGATGGCTCACTCGGATTCTCCGTCGTTGTTCCCGGCGAGCTCGTCACACGTCTCGATGCTGTCATGGGTGAAGAGCAAGAAAAGGATCTCACTGGTGATAATCCTACTGTTGTACTCGGAATCCTGGATGCAACGCTTACGTCCAAGGTCGAAGCAGCAAAGAACCGTACTGCGTAATAATAAAGAACTTGGAAGAGGTCGTGCATTCCACGGCCTCTTTTTTTGTGTAAAGAGTAATTCAAGCTAAAAACACCGTGAATTTGTATCACTTTTGCTTAATATTCACGTTTTCTTGACTCTTTTTCGTGAATTTGCTATACTTTTGACCTACATTCACGATATATGGCCATTGCTCCACACATTCGGCAGAGAATACTGGCTCTGAAACAAGAGTACGAGCAGCTTCGTACTGGGAAAGAATCTTTGCTCCACATGCTGGATGAAGCGGAAATCCCTGAGTGTGTCTATAACTCGAATGCAATCGAAAATAGTACACTGACACTGCCTGAGACGGAGAAGATACTTTTAGAAATGGAAGTATCTCGCTCGGTATCAGTTCGAGAAGTATTTGAGGCAAAGAATCTTGCGAGGGTACTCACGTACATCCGAGCAAAAGCAAAAACCGAAACGATGAACCGACCGCTGCTTCTGCTTCTCCATAAGATGCTCATCGGAGGAATAGACGACTCCATAGCTGGAAGATTTCGAGCAAAAGGTGAATACGTACGTGTCGGGTCTCATATTGCCTCCGCTCCCGAGCACATCGATAGTGCTATCGAATCAATGCTCAGTGAACAAGCGAATTCCATTGATCAGTTTGTGATCGATACTATCTCCACGAGTCATCTACAATTCGAGCATATCCATCCGTTTAATGATGGTAACGGACGCATCGGTCGAGTGCTGATTCACTATCAGCTTATTGCCTGTGGGCTTCCGCCGATTATCATAAGAGATAAAGAAAAAAAGACGTATTACAGGGCACTTCAAGAATTTGATACAACAAAAAATACGAAGCCCATGGAAAAGATTGTGTCTCTTGCACTTCTAGAGTCGCTCCATAAACGTATCACGTATCTTCGTGGTAGCCAGATCATTTCCTTGGCCGACTACGCAAAGAAACAGAAAAACAGAAGCGCAGCCACGCTCTTAAATGCAGCGAAAAGACAAACACTTCCTGCATTCCGCGAAAGAGGCGTATGGAAAATAGAAGAGAATGCTTCGACTACGCGATAATCTCGCAGCCATCTTCCGTAATCAAAACCGAATGCTCGAAGTGGCTCGCGAGTGAACTGTCTTTGGTGCGAATGGTCCAGTTGTCTCGTTCGGTATAGATCTCCCCTTTTCCCATCGACGCGATGGGCTCGATGGCGATCATCGTGCCAACGGGAAGAACGGGGCCCTTTCCTGCTTTCCCAACGTTTGGCACGTCAGGAAATTGGTGCAACGTACACCCAAGCCCGTGACCAGTAAGCGACTCCACAGGTGTGTAACCAGCCTTGCGTAGTTTCTTCTCGATGAATGCAGAGATGTCGCCGATTTTCGCTCCAGCACCAACAACTTCATCGATCACGGATTCCAGAGTCTTAGAAGAAATCTGTAAAAACTTCTCTACCTCAGGAGCCAGTGTGCCAACTCCCACAGTCACACATGCATCGGTGTACAGATCGTCAACGATCACGCCGCAATCGAGCGAGACAATATCGCCTTCTTTGAGCGTCAGATCTTCGTTTGGAATGCCATGCACGACAACATCGTTGACTGACGTGCAGAGCGTGCCGGGAAAGCCGTGGTAACCCTTGAAGGCTGGCTCGCCACCCTCAGCACGAATAAACCGCTCTGCGGCTGCATCCAGCTCTATGGTTGTAATGCCAGGAGCGACGAGCAGAGAGACATGTGCGAGGCATTCTCGCAGGATCCTCCCCGCTTTTCGTAACGAGTCTTGCTCAGCCGCACTGAAGATCTGAAACGTTTCGTCGTGAATCATGAGGAGAGTGTAGCAAAAAATGGCGTAAAGCTTGTAGCTATTAGCAATTGGCTATTCTGCCAATCCGCTACGAGCTAATTGCTCATTGCCTCACATAATTTAGAATACACAGTGTCAATCCCCTTCGATGCATCGACCTCTACCACCTTCCCTGCCTCTTTGTATTCTTCGATGATCGGTAGTGTTTTATCGGTAAAGGTCTGCATCCTTCTCCGAATAATACTGGTATCGGCATCGTCTGCACGTCCTTGATCTTTCGCACGACCAAGGATGCGCGCTTCGGCTTCTTCGAGACCAAGAAGGAAATGCACACAGCGGAATTCCCTCGCAGCGTTCTTCATAATGGCATCGAAGTCCTTCTTTTGGCTCTCATCCCTCGGAATGCCATCAAAGAGAATCTGTGTCTCTTTTGGCCTTGCTGCGATTGCTTCGGATACCACTTTCATGATGATTTCATGCGGAACCAAATGCCCTTCGTCGATGTACCTCTTCACCGTCTCCCCTAGCTCCGATCCTGATGCGGCAATCTTGCGTAGTTCTCCTCCGGCTTCAAAAATATCGTAGCCAAACTCACTCGCCAATTTCTTGGCTTGCGTGCCTTTGCCGCTCCCCTGAATACCGAAAAAAACTACATCCATATATACGCAGTATAGTGATACTTTTAATTCAGGTCATTGTATGGATTCATCAAGCGCTCGTAGTAAGAACGCTGAGACTGTACAGAAGAAGGTAGATGATCAGCAGGAACAAGCTGAAAACGTTGAGTCGTAAAATAATGCGTATTACTCTCTTCTGAAATTGCGGGTTCGTTTACAGATAGCTCAGTGAAATCGACGACAGCTTCCCCGAGCAAGATCTCTGCGGTGCAGACATCAGTCGCGCGCATCGTGTCACCTTCATTGTCAAGCAGGCTGCCTGTCTCCGATACGCGGATCCGCGTGCAGGTCACATTGTTATCTTTCACAAACAAAAATCCTTCCTGTCCCTCAATCGTAAAGCATGTGCCACGATCCATATCCACAAAAGTAAGGTAATACGGATTATCCGTGCCTTCCGGGTCAAGTTCCAATGCTCCGAAATCTCCTGATCCTGCTTCTGTATCTTGCACAATCTCCAAGGTTTGGCTGTTCACAAGTACATCGCTCACTGGAAGGCAAGCATGAGTAATTGTCAGGCACGAAGCATCGTTCACTTTCCAGTAATCGATGCCCCCAACACGAAAATGTTGATTGGCCTCTAGTGAACAATACTGCTTCATGATAGGGGACATCTCTCCTCCTTCCTGATTCCCATCATCGCTATGTAAGATTCTTTCCATGTGCCCCGTAGGCTACGCGAAAGTAAGAAGAGGTCAAGAACTTTTTATGGGTGCTTCGGATAGAGCAGTCACTGCTCCCTGGTTTGCAATTTTCTTGCAAAATAATGCAAAGGAAAAAACTGGCGAAGCGATAAGTCTCGCGAGCGCCATCGCTGGAGACACGCAAAATTAGGGAAAGAAGAGTCCAAGAGAGAAAACGCACACATTTTCTTTCGTGCTCTACACCAACTTCTCGTAATCGTGAACCAGTAATTGCGCGTTGACCTGACGAATGAGCTCGAGCACAACACCCACGACGATAATGAGACCAGAGCCCGAGATAATGAGATCCTGTGAAGCGAGTGTGGAGTAGCGCGTGAAAAAAAGTGGGATAATGGCGACGATACCAAGGAACGTTCCACCCCAGAGGTTGAGGCGTGTGCTTGTGCGCTCCAGCATCAGTGCTGTTTCGCGTCCAGGACGCACACCAGGGATAAATCCTCCACGTTTCTGAATACTCTCTGCAACCTCATCTGGCTTGAAGGTGACGGATACGTAGAAGTACGTAAATGCAACGACGAGTAAGAAGTAGGAAACGATGTAGATCATCGAAGGACTATTGGAGTTGAGGTGTGTCTGGATGAACGCAACGACACCTTGGAAACGCGGAGCAGTCTGCAAGAACTGAGCAATGATTCCTGGGAAGGTGATGAGCGAGATCGCAAAGATGATTGGGATCATGCCCGCTTGGTTGAGGCGAATCGGGATATTGCCACGCACTCCACGACCAGCACCTTGGTTTGCATATGTGACTGGGATCGAGCGGTGCGCGTCAGTGAAGAGCACAACTGCGACCAGTGTGCCGAGCGAAACGATGAGGAATAGATAGAATGCCGAAAGCTTGTCCTGCCCAGCGAGGAACATGCTTGTAAGGGTCGCTGGCATCCCTGCAACGATGCTCGTGAAGATGAGAAGTGAAATTCCATTCCCGATTCCTTTCTCCGTAATCAGTTCACCAATCCACATCACAAACACACATCCGACTGAGACAAAGAGCATCGGAAGTAAGACGCCTGGGAACGAGAGCGGCACGATTTCTCCGCTTCCACCTTGGTTGAGCAGAAGAAGGAATCCGTAGCTTTGCAAAAATGCGAGGATGACGCTCAGCCATCGCGTGTAGGTATTAATCTTACGCTTGCCCTGTTCTCCTTCTTTTTGAATCGCCTCAAGTTTTGGGAAAATGACAGTACAGAGCTGCAGAATAATCGATGCATTGATGTACGGCGAAAGACCAAGAAGTGCGATGGAGAAGTTCTCGAGCGCGCCTCCCGTAAGTGCTGTAAAGATGCCAAGTGAACCTGCGGCATTGCTGTTGCTGAGGAACTGCTCGAGCAGCTGTCTGTTCGCTCCTGGAATCGTGATATGAGCGACAACACGATAGATAAAGAGGAGGAACAGCGTGAAGAGAATACGCTTGCGTAGCTCCGGTGACTGCCACAGTTGCTTGAGGTATGTGAACATATCTTACGCCTTGAGAAAGGTAACAGAGCCTCCAGCCTTTGTAATCGCTGCGACTGCAGTCTTGGATGCTGCGTGAACAGTGAGTTCATACTTCTTCGTGACTGAACCTTTGCTTAGAATTTTTACAGGACGCGAGCCTGAGACGAGCCGGTGTTTTTTGAGCTCTGCAACAGTATACGAACCCGCTGGAAGTTTCTTTTCTAAGATATCAAGATTCAGGACTTCATTGTCTTGCCTTCGTGGATGTAAAAATCCACCCATCTTCGGCTGTCTGCGGATCATCGGTGTTTGTCCACCTTCAAAGCCGAGGCGACGGCCTTTACCTGTACGAGATTGCTGTCCTTTCGTTCCGCGACCACCAGTCGTGCCAGAGCCAGAACCAGGACCGCGCGCCACACGGTGGCGGTTTTTTGTAGAACCTTTGTTGGGCTTGAGAGTGTGTAACATGGCTTAAGGGAGAGAAAAACGTCCAATCGTAATCACGCAAAAAGAAGTGTGATCACGCGGAGGAAGAGCTTACCGAAGAGCGTACCTAAGGTAAAGGGCAAAGTACGGCTTTGTAGGGCACGATCATAGTGAAGAAATCATAACACTTCATCGTACAAACATCCTTCGAGAAAGAATTCTTGTGAAATTTTCGATACCTCTTTTTCTCCAAGGTAAAGGATTGACGATCTTTCGATACTTCTGCAGAATGTCGGCCATGAGAAAATTATGAAAAAAGTCACGCAGCTCAGTATCGGCATCCCCAATAGTCCAGGTTCCATGGCACACATGACTGATATGCTTCGCGCTGCTGATGTGAATATCGACGCGATGTTCTGCACGGAAGACCCTCAGAAGACAACTGTACATCTCGTGGTCGATGATCCCGATACTGCGAAAATGGTGCTTGGAAAAATAGGGGAAGTCACATCGATGGATGTGCTCTCGATCGAAGTCACCAATAAGCCAGGAACCATCGCACAGGTTGCAAGGAAGTGCGCAGGAGCTGGTATCAACATTAAACATATCTACGCAACAAGTTTTGGAAGGGGTGCTGCGGTGTATTTGGCAACCAGTGACTTGGAAAAAACACGAGCAATTCTGTAGCGCGTACATCGCGCTTGCAAACGTACGCCTGCTCGTTCAGGCGCCTTTTCATTCAGTGCACATCTCGACAAAAACAATTATTGAAATAAAGCCAACAATAGAACCAACCATCGCTCTCGCAATTAGTCTGTCTTCCCGAGGTCCATAATTCCCTGTTTTCGCTCTTCTGCTTCTTTGCGAGAAATCGTCTTAATAGGAAGATGTTCCTCAGGGTGACCCTTGATCTCAGATTCGTTCTTTGGCTTCTCAGCCGCACGTTCCTTGCGTTCTCCGCGGAGACTATTCAGTGCTTTCATCGCAGCTTGTGCACTGACTAACTTATTGCTCGTACCAAATGACTTGGAGAGTGCGTCTTTGATTCCAGCAAGATCGAGTACAACACGAAGCGGACCACCTGCGATGATTCCTGTTCCCTTGCTCGCAGGCATCAGGCGAAGACGTGCAGCTTTGTGCTTGATGTTTACTTCGTGTGGGATGGTATCGCCCTTCATCGGCACGATAATCATATTTCGCTTTGCATCGCGTGATGCCTTCTGCAGCGCAACTTGCACTTCTCCTGCCTTTCCTGTCCCAAGACCGACCTTCCCACGCTTGTTCCCAAGCACGACAACAGCACGAAAACGCATGCGTCGTCCTCCTTTTACGACACGCGTTACGCGATCGATGGTAAGAGTCACGTCCTCAAATTCGCTCGGTTCACGGCGTCCGCCACGACGGCCACCTTTCTTGCGATCTGGACGGGAAGTTTTAGACATAGGATTCAAGGAGGGAGAAGAGAGCAAGTCTACTGACCTGCGAACGAAAATATTTAGAGAGTAAGACCAGCAGCACGAACTGCTTCTGCAAGTGCTTTTACACGACCATGATACTTGCGACCATTGCGATCGAAGACAACTGTTGTGACTTTCAGATCCTTCGCTTTTTTTGCGATCGTTTCACCAACAGTCGTTGCATCTTTCATCGTCTTCCCTTTCGTAGAAACGGCTGCTGCAAGTGTTTTCTGACTCACGTCATCGATGAGCTGTGCGTAGACGCGTGAGAGTGAACAGAAAACTGTTAAACGTGGACGCTCTGGTGTCCCAAAGATCTTCGCACGAATGCGCTTCTTGCGGCGAAGCCTGTGGTGTTGCTTGAGGTTGGCCATAATTATGCGGCAGTTTTGGCAGCGGCTGTCTTTCCTGGCTTTCTACGAACGAGTTCATCGGAGTAACGAATGCCCTTTCCTTTGTACGGTTCAGGTTTGCGATACTCACGAATGTTCGCTGCGACTTGTCCGACGAGTTGCTTGTCGACTCCAGAAACCGTGATCAAGTTCTTATTCTTCTCGTCCTGTGTGACTACGATTCCTTCTGGCAATGGAAATTCGATAGGGTGTGAGAATCCAAGATTGAGCGTGAGTGCCTTTGGCTTGATCTGTACTTTGTATCCCACACCGACGATTTCCATCGTGCGCTTATGTCCTTCGGAAACACCGACAACCATGTTGCGAAGAATACTGCGTGTAAGCCCGTGATACGCTTTTGCGTTCTCATTTTCTTTGACACGTTTTACGGTGAGCACTGAATCGACGACGTCGACATCGACTTCAGCGAGTAATGCGTATTGCAGCTCGCCTTTTGGTCCCTTCATATGGACAACACGATTTTTCACGTCGATCGTGACTCCTGAGGGAACGCCGATGGTTTTGGCACCAATACGAGACATGTTATGAGATGGTACAGAGCATTTCTCCTCCTATTTTCCCTTTGCGTGCTTCTTTATCTGTGAGGAGGCCACGGCTAGTTGAAATCATCGCCATCGCACTTCCGTGTAAAAGTTTGCGGATATCATCTGTGCCAACGTACTTTCTAGATCCTGGCTTCGAAATGCGTGCGAGCTCGAGAGCATCGCGATCGCTACGGAAGAGGACAACGACTTCTTTCTTTACGCCTTCACCTTCAACTGTCACATTCTCGATAAATCCTTCACGCTTGAGGATGTCCGCCATTTCTTGCTTGATGCGTGACCATGGAGCACGACAGTCAGTGTGACGTCCGTGTTGCGCGTTACGCATGCGGGTAAGAAAATCGCCGATAGGATCAGTGAACGTCATAAATTACCAGGAAGATTTTTTAATACCGGGAATATCGCCATTCACGGCGAGTTCGCGGAAACAAATACGGCAGAGACCAAAGAAACGCATGTATCCACCCTTACGGCTGCAGAGTTTGCAACGATTGTACGCACGCGTAGAAAATTTTGGCTTTTTCCCAGCGGCACGTGCCTTCGCGTGCTCTGCGAGTCTTTTTTTCCAGCCGACGACGAGTGATGTACGAGCCATAGGGTAAGGGATTATCGCTTATTTATGCGGAAGGTGCAACGGGCTTCTTCGCCGCTTTTTTGAACGGCATACCCATGAGAGTGAGCAGTGCACGACCACGTTCATCTGTTCCTGCTGTTGTGACAATCTGCACCTGCATACCAAAAATCTTGTTCGCTTCTGGTGCAGGAACTTCCGGGAAAATGGATTGATCAGTAATACCGATCGAGAAGTTTCCATGTCCATCGAAGTTTGGGTTGAGTCCACGGAAATCACGAACACGTGGAAGTGCGTAGCTAATCAGTCGATCGAGGAAGTTGTACATACTGGGCCCTCGCAAAGTCACCATGCTGCCGAGGATCATGCCCTCGCGAATATTGAAGTTACTGATGGACTTGCGACCCTTGCGCGGTGTTGGGCGCTGTCCTGTGATGATTGCAAGTGTTTCTGCAATGTACGCTTGGATGTCTTTGCTTCCATATTTTCGCTGGTTAAGGCCAACGTTCACGATCACTTTCGAAACGCGTGGTAACGCCATCACATTTTTTTCGTTGAGCTCTTTTTTGAGCGCAGTTGCGATATCAGTCTGAAGCCGTTTGTGGAGTGAGACGTATGCCATAGAGATTTAAGAGCCGCGACCAGCGGAGCGAACGTGAGTAATAGTTTTCTGTGCTGCTTCTGCTCTAGTTTCACCGGAGTCTGCATCTGGTGTTACTTTGCTTCCACCCCAGAATGACTTCTTCTTTGGAGCCGCAACTCCTGCTTTTGGTGCAGTCACCTTTGTTTCTTTCTCTTCGGTCTTCATGCGCTCGAGCGCTGTGCCACTCTTTTTTGCAAAGCGTATTTTCTTCTTTCCTTCTTTCTTATATCCAATGCGCGATGGCTTTCCAGTCTTTGGATCAGCAATCATCACGTTGCTTGCGTGGATAGAGCGTTCAAATTTTACGGTGCTTCCTGGACTCTGCGCTGTCTTCTTTACATGCTTCGTCACCATATTGATTCCTGCGACAACTACACGATTTTCTACAGCCAGTACACGGAGGATGGTGCCCTTCTTTCCCTTGTCCTTGCCGGTGATAATGACGACTGAGTCGCCTTTACTGAGCTTCATATTAGAATGTATGCAGGTGAGTACGATGAGTAGAATCAGAAGTCAGAACAATTGTGGAGCTTTTCCTTTGCTCCTCTCCACCCGCAGAGGGGAGAGGCTGGGTGAGGGGGCATCCCTTCGCTGATCGTGTTGCAATAGACAATAACATGAGAGAATTAGAGAACGTCGGGAGATTGAGAGATAATTTTTTGGTAGCCCGCAGCACGGATTTCACGTGCAACTGGGCCAAAGATACGTGTCCCTTTTGGCTCACCGTTTGGATCAATGATGACGCAGGCATTATCATCAAAACGAATACCGCTCCCATCTTTGCGTCGTACCATTTTCCTTGTGCGTACAACCACAGCGCGTTCTACAGCGTGCAAACGAACTGTACCGCGTGGAGCAGCTGTCTTGATGGCAACGACGATAATATCGCCAACACCAGCGTAGCGGCGGCGGCTACCTCCGAGTACTTTGATACACATCGCCGTTTTGGCTCCTGTGTTATCTGCCACGTTGAGGACGGTCTGCTGCTGGATCATACGGAAGGGGAGGAATCATCGTTCTTTTCACGTACATAGTCTGCATCACGGTGATCGCGCTTGCCCTGTACTCCTGCATCAGCGACATCGTCTTCTTTCATGGAACTTACTTGAATCGCCTTCTTCTTAATGTTCGTGACTTTGAAACACTTGTTCTTGCTAAGCGGACGACACTCTGTGATCTCGACTGTGTCACCAACTGCGAGTTCCATACCGTTTGTATCTGCCAAGAACTTCTTGCTCTTGCGGAAGCGCTTGCCGTAGGTCGAGTGCATCACGTAGCGGTGCACTGTGACGGTGACAGTGTTCTGCATCTTGGCCGATGTGATCGTTCCGATTTTGGTACGCATGAGAGAAGAAGTAGAGAAAAACAACTACGCCTTTTTTGAGGCGGAGCGGGAACGTTGTACAGATTTCTTTGGCTTTTGTGAAGTCTCTTTGGTGACTTTTTCTTTTTCAGATACTTTTGGAGCAGTGCCTTTCGTCTCGTCCAGCACCATACACATACGCGCAATGGAGCGACGAAGGTTCTTCATCTTCGCATGATTTTTTTCGCTCTGCATCTCGATACTCATGCGAAGTTTCGCATAGTCGGATCGTGCATCGCGCAGTTCACGACGAAGTTCATCAGTCGTAAGACGGCGTAGCTCGGCGATGGCCATAAGTGTACTCATGCGTGCTTGTGAAGACTTTGGATAAATTTGGTAGCAACAGGGAGTTTGTGTGCAGCGAGGCGGAATGCTTCTTTTGCCAAATGTTCTGGCACACCATCCATCTCAAAGATCACTGTTCCAGGTTTGACCACTGCTGCGTAAAATTCGACGGCCCCCTTTCCCGATCCCATCGGTACCTCTGGCGACTTACGAGTGATGGCTTTGTGTGGGAAGATGCGGATCCAGATTTTTCCTCCACGCTGTGCTTCGTGTGCAATAGCACGACGTGCAGCTTCCAGCTGACGAGATGTGATCTCTCCTGCTTCCTGACACTTCAGCCCGTAGCTACCGTACGCAAGAGCGTTACAGCGTGTTGCCACCCCCGCGAATTGTCCGCGGCCTCTGTGGTGCTTCCGATATTTGGTGCGTGCAGGTTGAAGCATATTATTTAAGAGGCTTGATCAAGAGAAGTAAGAATATTTGCTGATTTTGCTTCACGAATCTTTTTAAACACGAGTCCTTTGTAGACCCACACCTGCACACCGATGGTTCCGTATGCAGTCAAGGCATGACGTGTGGAGAACTGAATGTTCGCGCGAAGAGTCTGGAGTGGAACGTTTCCTGTTTTAAAGCTATCGGAACGCGCGATTTCTGCACCATTCAAACGTCCTGAGATACCAATTTTTACTCCGATGGCTCCCGCTTGCATCGCTTTTTCCAGCGCCATTTTGCATGCTCTTCGATACGGCATACGACGCTCGATCTGCCCTTGGATGTTCTCGGCAATACATGCAGCATCGGCTTCTGGATTACGGATTTCACGAACGTTCACTTCGAACGATCCACCAAATTGCTTCTCGAGAACTTTTCTCAGTTCCTCGATATTTGCACCCTGCTTCCCGATGATGACACCAGGGCGACTGCTATGCATGAGGATCGAGGTTTTCTTTCCACGTTCAATCTCAATCTCGCTGATACCAGAATCTTTGTAGCGCGCCATGAGCATGCGACGAATCAGCACGTCGTGCAGCAAGTTCGCACGAAATTTATCTTTGGTTGCGAACCAGGTGCTTGGCCACGTACGCGTGAAGCCGATACGGAAGCCGTTGGGGTTAACTTTTTGTCCCATAATTATTTGGAAGAGGGAGAAGATGACGAGGATTTCGATGATTTCGAGGAATCAACGTCTTTCTTTTTAGGTGCAACTGTTTCTTTCATACTCTTTGTACTCTTCGTATTCTTCGAATTTTTCTCTTTCTTCACTTTTTTCTTTTCTTCTGGATATCCAAGTGTCACGCTGATGTGGCACATGAATTTCTGAATCGGACGAACGCGTCCACGAGCCATAGGAATACCACGTTGATACGCAGTCCCTTGGTTGACAATAATTGTTTTGATCACCATGGTCTGTGGATCCTGCTTAAACGTATGCTGAGCGTTTGCCATGGCAGAACGCAGCACACCTTCAAGGAGGCGCGCGCCTTTTTTGTTTGTGCGTCGAAGCATCTCAACAGCATCTGGCACTGTCATCCCACGAATCATCGCAGCAACGAGATTTGCTTTCTTTGGAGCGAGCCGAGCGGAGCGTAAGTGAGCTTGCATGATTATTTCTTCGCGGGGACGGCAGCAGGTGCCGGAGCAGGTGTGCCAGTAGCCTGAGCAGCTGACATCTTGCCTCCGTGGATACGGAATTTGGTTGTAAAGGAGAATTCGCCGAGCTTGTGTCCCACCATCTGTTCTGTGACGTAGACGGGGAGAAAATCTTTGCCGTTATGAACTGCGAAGGTGAATCCGACGAACTCTGGTGGAATATCGCAGTCTCTCGACCATGTTTTGATGATCTTTTTTTCCTGCTTTGCGATCATCTTCGTGATCTTCACCATAAGGCGAGGATCAACGTACGGGCCTTTTTTGAGTGAACGAGTCATGGGTGAGAGAAAGTTAGAATGCGGTAGAGCTAAGGATAACTGCGATAACGATGAGTGGGAGAATGACTTGGTACATGTGGGGGATGGGGGGAGGGGCTCTCGAACACCGAGAGCGCAAGGAGTCTACACTATGCTTTCGATTTTTTCTTGCGTCGATCGCGAACGATGAGCGCATTGCTACGCAATTTTCTGCGACGTGTCTTCACACCAAGCGCGGGCTTACCCCACGGAGTCTTTGGTGCCTTGAGACCAATAGGTGAGTGTCCTTCTCCTCCTCCATGTGGGTGATCCACAGGGTTCATCGACTTTCCGAGCACTTGTGGCTTCTTGCCGAGCCATCGGTTACGTCCTGCTTTTCCGATATTGATGAGGTGATGATCTGGATTGCTGACTGTTCCGATGCTTGCGTAACATTCACCACGAATTTTGCGCATCTCCCCGCTTGGCAGTTCAACGAGTGCGTATGGTGCGTCGTATCCGACGAGCACTGCGCTGCTTCCTGCAGAACGAACGATCTGTCCGCCGCGACCAAGCTGCATTTCAATGTTGTACACACGGTACCCAACAGGAACATTGAGGAGCTGCATGCGATTTCCTGGCTTCACTTTAGTTCTGTCTGCAGCAACGATTTCGTCATCAACTTTCAGTCCGTCAGCAGCGAGAATGTAGCGCTTTTCACCATCGACGTAATGAATGAGTGCGATGTAGGCAGAGCGATTTGGATCGTACTCGAGTGCTGCAACGCGACCCGTAATATTCTGTTTATCTCGCTGCTTGAAATCGATGTCACGCAGAAGTCGCTTGTGTCCTCCTCCACGATGTCGCACTGTAACACGGCCTAAGTTATTGCGTCCCGAGATACGCTTTTTTCCGTGGCTCAAGCGCTTTTCTGGACGTTTCTTCGTCAGCCCACTAAAGTCGGCGATCGTCATCTGACGTCGTCCGGGAGTCGTTGGTTTCTGCTGAATGACTGGCATGATTAGTTGACGCGGAAGATAGTGAGATCAAGTGCTTTGCTCTTCTTGCTGAGGGTAACCATCATGCGCTTTGTGCGATGACGCTTCTCGAGTGTCTTGCCCTGTCCGAGGAGTCGTACTTTTGGACGAGTGCGAAGAACACGAATGGAACCAGCTTCTACATCATAATAGGTCTTGAGCGCATTTTTGACATCAATTTTCGTGGCTTCTTGTCGCACTTGGAGCACGTATGTCTTCTGGGCTTTCTGACCTTCGGCCTTCTCTGTGACAACGGGCCCGATGATGACAGTTGAGAGATGCATATGGGAGGATTACGAGGATTTCGAAGCGGAAGAAGATTTCGAGGCAGATTTCGTCGGTTTCGTTAATTTCGTCGAACCCTTCGTACTCTTCGTTTTCTTTGTGACCTTTTTCACCTCTGCACCTTCTGCCTCCTCTGTCCCCTCTTCCTCGTCTGCATCCTTTCTTCCAAACGTCTCCTCTGCCACTTTTACGGCATCTGTGAGGAAAACCATGGCATGTGCACCGAGTACATCTTCTGGGTTTAAGTATGCTGCAAGCAGTGTTTTCACGCCTGGTACGTTGCGTGCAGAGCGTTCCAAACCTTCATGTTTTTCTGGGATCACAAAAATAATAGAGCGACCAATTGGCACAGGGAGTTTTTTCAGGAGTGCGAAGAATGTCTTTGTCTTTGTCTCGCTTGGATAGTTCTCGAGTCCGAGAATCACACCGTCTTTCGCCTTCAGAGAGAGTGACGCAAAGAGTGCTGCGCGTCGCATTTTCTTCGGCATCTTGCGCATGAAGTTCGCTTGTTTCTTTGGGCCAAACGCCTTACCTCCTCCGCGCATCACTGGGCTACGCAGTGGTCCGCGGCGTGCGTTTCCTGTTCCTTTCTGTTGAAAAAGCTTCTTTGTGGAACCTTCAACTTCTGCTCTGCTTTTAGCATGTGCAATCGCCTTACGACGATTCCCCTGCTGACGGACGAGTGCTAAATGCATGAGTCCTTTATTGATACGGGCACCGAAGAGAGATACAGGCAATTCCATCGTCCCCTTCTTCGTGCCAGTGGCGGTATAGACATCGATGGTCATGATGATGCTTCGGGAGTGAGGAAGACAAACGAACCATTTGGTCCTGGAATTGGTCCTTTGATTGCGAGAATCTTCTTCAGTTCATCATTAACGAGAACGGGGCGACTATGAATCGTTACTGTATCCATTCCCATGTGTCCGGCCATGCGCTTTCCTTTATGGATACGACCTGGCCATGTACGCATACCAACGGAACCTGGCTCACGCTTGAAGTGTGAACCGTGTGTGCGTGGACCTCCCGCAAAGTGGTAGCGCTTCACAACACCTTGGAACCCCTTTCCTTTACTGGTTCCAGTGACTGTCACCATGCTCTCTTTTGGGAGCGTCGAGACAGGAACCGTACTACCAGCACTCAGGCCATCTAGCGAATCGACTGCGAATTCTTTCTGCTCGCGGTAGCGCTTCAGCTCTTTTCCTTTTCTTGTTCGTACAATCCTTTCACCGATACCAACAACCACAGCTTCATAACCATCTTTCTCTTTCGTCTTTGTGCGCACAATGAGGTTTTCTGGCACTTCTAGATAAGTTACGGCCACTGCCTCCCCATTTTCTAGGAAGACTCTGGACATGCCGACTTTGCGTGCAATAAGGCCGAGGGCCATACAAATCAAGAGAAGAGCTCTAGAGGTTCCATCGCATCCGCTTGCCTTCGTTCGTTTGGGGCGGATTGGAACGTGGGTCTTTGAGACATTCTCAAAGCGGAGGTAGGGTAGAGGGGGTGAGGAGGGCAGTCAAGGAGAATCTAGGGGATGTGCAAAGTCATAAAAAGATAGAATACAAGCCACTACAAAAAGCTGTGTTTTTATGCTATAATAAGTGGAAATGACCATACACAAAAAAACATCGAACAAGAGCTTTTTCCAGGAGTCTCGATTGCTCAAATTAAAAGCTCCAGACAGGCGTGATCTTTTAGATTTGGCAGAACAAACCGGTGGTACAATGAAAAATCTAAATGCGGAAGAACAATTGAAAAGTGAGACCGAAAGGATGGTGAGTCACATTGCAGATTTGAAGGCTGGATTTTTTGAGTCTCTACGTCGATTTAGTTCTCGTGATTCGCTATTAGATAAAAAGGTGCAACAGGAAATTGCGCTCAAAGCAGAAGTTGAAATTGCGAGACAAGGTAATTTGTGTATCGGGAAAATCAACGGAATTTTTCGCCCTACTCAACGCAAGCTTTATCTCGCAACGAAAGAGCGTATCGCACAGAAAATTCACGCAGATCTCGTCAAACATCTTGAAGGTAAGCAGCAGGAACATGGCAATAGATTCGGTCGATATTCCATTCTGGTAGCGAGAATGCAGAACACAGTGCCTCCTCTACGTTTCGAATCTGAGAAACAGAAACGAAAAATTACTTCGAGTCTTGCACGGCTTAAAGAGACTTTTGAGGAGGGTGAGAAAAGACATGCAAATGGAATAGTGAGTGTAAGTAATGCGCCTGCAGAATGGAAAGCAGCGCGCGAGACTGAGGGAGTCATCAAGCAGCAACTTCTTCTCTTTCATGTTGTTGATCCTGAAGACATTGAACATTTGCTTGACCAAAATGCACGAGGAAAATTGTCGCTTGAAGCAATAATTCTTTCGAACGTAGATCTCGCAGCTCAGCGAGGCATGCGAAAGTACCTCGTGCAGGGACTACGCACGTTGCGAGCAGGAAACAATCGGCACTACAGACTACTAAACACGATCGAATCTGATCCGAATATTGGCTCATTTAAAGAGCGATTACAAAGACTGGCCAGTACGAGCGGTATGCTCGGAAAACGCATGAAACTCTCGATTGCAGGTAGTGCACCACTCGACGCGCACATTGTGCATCAGGGTGAAGGATACGTACTCCTCAAGCAGCAAGGATTTACCGACGAATACTGGGTTCTGGATACAGCAACCGGTGAAGTGACATACAGAGATGCAGCTCGAAACTTCCATGACGATCAACTTTCTGAAAAAACTCTTTCCCTCGCAGCATGAAAAATCACCTTTCTCAACCATCGCTTTCACTCGATGACATCATCGAAGGCATCACTGATGCAGAGACAATTGGAATGGACGAAAAATCTGCGCTGCTTCGTGAAATCGAAGCGCAAGGTGGCGTCGTTAGACAGGAACTGTGGGAAAAAATCGAAGCACTCTTTCAAGCAGAAGCAGATGATGCGAAAAGATTAATGAATGAAGGAAACCAACTGATTGCATCACTCAAAAGTGCAGATACGAAACCAGTAGACGATTCTGCTGCTCTAGCACTTGTGCAGAGTGCGAAGAGAGAACAAGAGAAAGAAGTAAAAGACTTTCAGGCTGAAATCGCTACAAATGTCCTCGGACACATTGAGGGAATGGAGCGTAAGGCGCTACGCACAGAGGAAAGTCTAAAAGAACGCGGAAATCAGGATGAGATAACAAAATTACAGAATTCACTGAAACAAGATCCAAGTAATCCTCAGCAACTTTCTGCGTAAGAGTAAGTACATCCATACACACCTATGCATCATCTCTTCTCCTCTGGCAACCCTGAACGTGAATGCAGGTTGATATTCAAATCACCTCAAACAGTGGAACTGCTATCGGATCATCTCGTGTCTGAATTACGACAAGATTCATCTGATATCAATAAAACAAAGGGGTTCTTAGAGGAATCGGAGTGGGACGCAGAGGGATCAGAAATCCTTCTTGCTGTTAGAAATAATTTGCAAGGACTGAAAGAGGAAGAGCATAAAAAAATAGAGAGTAATTTGGGACGACTGGAAAGCGAAGTCGCGCTCAAGGGAGTGACTGCTCGGTTGCAGGGACTACGAAATGCGCTAACTGCAGTGAGGAAAAAAGAGAGTCCTGCTGAGGCAAAGCCAGTCATGGAACAGGTTGGTGATGCGCTCGTACAAACGACTGAAACTGTACTGCCAAAAGAGTGGACGGAGAACATGACGCGTCAGCAAAAAATCACTGCTGCGGCAGTGGGAACTGCTGGAGTAATCGTGGCTGGTATTTTGACATGGAAGTTTTTTTCATGGCTTGGTAATCGTGCAAAAAACTCTGCTGAACAGGGTCAGAATGCTGCAAAGAAATCTGGCGGTGGCTGGATGAAGAAAATTCTCATCGGAACTGGTATTGGTCTGGCAGCGTTCTTTGGGATCAAGTGGTATCTGGATGAATCAATAAAGCGTGTATATGAAAAAAGTCTCGAAGCAGCAAAAGATGGAATCGATACTGCGAAAGAGAGGGGTCGTGAATACTTGGATGATGAGAAAAATGGGACGCAGCCTTGGCTGAAATATGAAATCACAGAAGATCAATATGGCCGTGCATATGCGGAGTACAGAAAATACCGTGGTACTCCAGAGAATAGTCGATCTGGTATCGAGACAATCTTGCGCGAAGATACTAAGCTTTCTTCAGAAGAACTACAAAAAAAGATTGAGTCTTTTACGAAAAGGATGGAAGAAGTCTTTCGAATAGAAGAAAGAGGCGATATTCCATACGCACACTCGGAAGTCTCAGCAGAAAACTACACAGAAGAATTTAGATCACTAAGACTCGGACTTTCCGAAGTTGTACGCACTCATCCAGCCGAAACTGGTATCGTTGCTCTCATTGCCTGGAAAGCACATGCACCTGCGCTACTACTCAAAGGAACCACAATGACTGCAGAACATGCAGCAGAGTTTGCAAAAACAGCGATAAGTATTGGGGCAGATCATCCACTGCTCGCGGTGCTTGCTGGTGGAGGTGCGCTGACTGCTCTATATGTTGCATCAAAATCAGTAGAAAATGCTTGGATGCCAGAGACTCTCGCTGACCTACAGAAGGTAGGTATGGAAGGAATCGATCAAAGAGTATTGGATAAGCTCCCTAAGGAAGCGCGTATTCAATTAACTACAACAATCGAAGGAATGAAGAACATTGATATCTCCAAACTCAGCGATGCAGAATGGATAAAACAAGAACTAGGAAAAATCGTGCAGTCACTACCAGAAAAAATAAAAGATGCTTCGCAGTTCACTCCCGTAGAAGAAATCGAGGTACGGAATGCAGCTGCTCTCAGCTCACTTGCAAATCATCTAACTCTTTTGGCTTCTCATGCCTCAAAAAGTATTGAAGGAACCAAAAAGACTGCAGATATCGAGAATGCACAACAAGCTCTTACTGTATTTATCGAGTCAATGAAGCAGAGCCGATTTTCCACAATCGAAAGTAATGATGTTCCGATCAAATTACTAGAAAGTTTAGAACAAGCACTTATACCACTTGGCCTCACAATCAAGAAAGAAAAGAATATAGTGTATTGGGTAGGCCCAGATGGTAATAAAAATGCGCTATGTGTTGATCCGACGCTTAAAACTCAATCCGAAATTCTCAGCACAAGCAGAGATATTATTTCTGTGGATGGAGGCTTCTCAGCAGGTTTGATCGAATTCTCTCGTAGCCTCAAGGCACTACAATATGGTGCCGAGCAACGAGGAGAATATATTCCTCTCATCAATCAGAGCGAAACACTTGCGATGATTTCTGGAAACTTTGTGTACATTCTGGATCCAAGAAATTTGCTTGAAGTCATTGCCCTCCCAGTGGAGTCGTTTTACGCACTATATGCCTCAGAAGATAGAGAGCAACTAGGACATACGGCCGGAAATATCTATGCACGTACTGCCGTATTTGTCCTTAGTGCCGAGACGATATCGCGGATGTCATCCCTGATCTTCGGAGGAAAGGGAGCGCTACATGTGTCTCTGCCTAAGGGAATGGGTTGGCTAAAAGCTATCGTAAAAGTACCATTATCACCGGTCACTCAAACGCTTCCTCGTGCATATAGAGCTGGAAGATGGGCGCGGAATGCTTGGAATGCGTACATCACACAGTCGTTGGAGCATGGATTCAATCTTTCAGATAGCAGACATGCACTTAATGCTATTCAAAGAATTGGTCTTTCTTCTAATAGACATGTCTATCAACTGGAAACTGCATCAGGGAAAAAATTACGAGGCATTGTATCAGATATTCTTAAGAAAGGTGATCAAGATATTCCTCAGGTGTCAGATGAAGTACTACGCAGCATGGGGCGCGAAGGGGTCATGAAGCGAATGCAGGTGGCTGGTATCAAGCAAAAACTGAGTCCTTCTATCGATTTTCATGGAACAAACATAAAAGAAAGAGCATATCAATCTATATATAAACCAATGAATGAAAAAGAATCTTACAACGTTCTTAGGAGAGCGGTAGGCCTAGAGGAGTTGCCCAACAATGTTTTGACTGAAAGTTTCACTGGTGCTCACGACAAGGCGGAAAGAATCATTGAAGAGCTGAAACAGGGACGCGCAGCCGCAACGAGTGTAGACGATCCACTAGAACGATCTGCCGCTTCCTCCACCGACGATCTCACTCGTGCACGCCAAGCAGCTATGCAGGAAATAGGGCAGTACGTAGATAAAGCCGATGATGTAGTACGTCAAGGTACAAGGGCTGGAGCATCCATGCTTGATGAAGCTGTAGAAGTTGGCTCAGCAGCGACAAGAGCTGCGACGGGTGCTGTAGAACGCACGGCTGAAAGAGTCGCAGCAGAAAAACTGGGCAGCAAGTTTGTACCAATTGGTGGCGCCATCATCGCTGCAGAGATTGGTACAGTCCGACTACTCAGTAATAGAACCGAAATTATGAATGCAAAAATGGAAGGGAATGCTGCCAAGGTTTCAATTTTGGAGGCGAAAGAGCGAACTCTGTTAATGGAAACGGCCTTCGATACTGCAACGGGGTATTTCGGACCCGTGCTTTTGGTTACACCCGCAGGGTGGGTGGCAACTATCGGTGGAGTCGGAGTCGGCGTCGCGAATGAGATGATGTACGCCAGAGCACTAGAACTCAGCACTTCAAATGCAGAGTATCTGCGAATGAGTAACGATGAATTGGAAACGATCGTACGCACTGACTCTGAAAGATCGCTCCAAGCGTTATGGGCTCTCTTGATGCACAAGAGTAATGCTACATCTGTTGATGTACCGACACTGACTGTTTGGATAGAGAAATCCCAATGGGCAGGGAATCCGAAAGCGTTTATAGAGGCACTCAATAAAGATGATCCTGCCGCGAAAAAGTTGGTACGAGAGCAAATGTACAACCGCAACGCTCGTATCGTCAGCGGACAAATGACGATGTTGCAATCTCTGGCTGAAAAGCGTTATGGCAAGAAGGCTAGTCACCACGAACTCTCCAAACTGCGTCCAGAAGACTATGAAATGGCTAGCCTATACTCCGATGTGTTTTCTCCATACATGTATGACAGTGAAGATTCTGCAGGAACCAAAGCGAGACTGGAGCAGCTAGAAAAGAAATTCGCAGCTCTGGATACTGATCTAGAACTACGCAAACCATTTGAAGAGCTGGAAAGAAAAGGTGGAACGCATGGAAAGCTCAGCTATCAAGGTCAGGAACTCTTTCGTCTAATGTATAAAGATTATGATACATCCTTAGATGATAAAGGCGACCTCGCGTGGGCACTACGAATGGACAAAGTGCTGCACGCACTACCTGTCACGACCGGACTACAAGAAGCGAATGAGAAAACCAAGGAAACAAGCTACCGCACGTTCCGTGGACTCTTCCTCCGTTCATTCTTGAGTGAAGAGTTACATTCTATCGCACAGCCGTATAACAGACCTATTCTTCAAGATGCAGTCTATCTACACATCGACACAAAAACCCGAACGCTTTTCGATGAACTGGTACGCACAGATGGTGCCAACGCCATTATGAAGCAAATGGAAGGAACAGCAACAGAGCAAGAAACTTGGAACGCGCATTCTGCATTTTCAGAAATCATTGGAGATGCTGATGAACTACGTCGCTTCTGCCAGAAAGAGGTCAGAGTAAATACAGATACTTTTACACAGAGTATTGGTGACGAATCGGCTGGTCATTACTCGAAGCTGCATGTCACCTTGCAACCGATACAAAAAAGATTGGATGATGCGAACCGAAGTGGTGTCGTTGGATCCAAATCTGGATACTCATCGGCAGTACAGGGCATCCGACAAGAATACGATGCAAAGGTACACGAGTATGCTGCGACTCTTGGGTATTCATCCATGTCAGCAGCACTGCTCTCGCTACTAGAGGTACCAGCAGAATCGTAAGGTCGATGACTCCATAGTACAAAACAGCTATGCTATCCGCATGGATGCCATCCGTCATCAAAAAGCCGAGAAGCTCCGAAGTTTGAAGAAGCTGCCATATGCAGCCAAGTTCGAGCGCACGCACACGCTTGCCGAAGCCAAAGAACTGAAAGAGAAGAAGACTACAACCATCGCAGGTCGCATCATGCTCTTTCGAGATATGGGCAAACTGACATTCGCAACTCTGCAGGACCAGTCTGGTCGCTTGCAGCTAGCATTTCGAGAAGAAGAAATCGGCAAAGAGGCATATGCACTTCTGCTCGATACGATCGATCTTGGTGACTGGATTGGTATCACAGGAACGAGGTTTACAACACAGAAGGGCGAGCCAACTGTGCTCGTAAAAGAATGGACGATGCTGAGTAAAGCGCTACGCCAACCACCAGAGAAATGGCACGGGGTTTCGGACCGAGAAACCATCTACCGTCATCGCTATCTGGATACGATGTCGAGCGAAGAGAGCATGAAGAGATTTCTCTTCCGATCGAATTTTATCCGCGCCATGCGTGAGTTTTACTGGGAGCATGGGTTTACTGAAGTTGATCTGCCAGTGCTCGTGAATAATGCATCGGGCGCACTGGCGACGCCTTTTAGCACACATCACGAAGCGTTAGACTTGGATGTGTTTCTTCGTATCGCGCTCGAAACGCATCAGAAAGAATGTCTTGTTGGTGGGTTTGATCGCACGTTCAGTATCGGGCCTGTGTTTCGAAATGAAGGCATGGACCCGTCACATCTACAAGAATTCACGATGTGCGAACACTACGCCAGTTTCTGGGATTTTAGAGACAACATGCAGTTCACGGAGAAGATGTTACAGACGATCCTGAAGTCGACGACTGGAACCACGAAAGCCAAGATTCCAGACCGAGATGGCACGCTGATCGATGTCGACTTTAAGGGAAGCTGGCCGGTTCTGACTCTACACGAAGTGATTTTCAGAGATTCTGGTATCGATTACGAGAAACATGAAACTGCCGATGCACTTCGAAAAGAAATGAAAGTGAAGAAGATTCAAATCGATGCGGATATCAGCAAGCTCGCTCGCGGAAACTTGATCGATCAGCTCTACAAAAAAGTCAGCCGCCCGAAGATTATCGCGCCGACATTTATTACGGAGCATCCCATCGACCTCTCCCCTCTTGCGCGCAGAAATGATGAGCGACCAGATGTGACTGATAGATTCCAACTGGTCGTTGGTGGCTGGGAAATCGTGAATGCGTACTCGGAACTCGTAGATCCAGTAGACCAAGCAGAACGCTTCCGAGCCCAAGCTGCAGCTAAAAAAGAAGGTGATACCGAAGCACACGACAGCGATGATGAATTCGTAAAGGCTCTGGAGTACGGCTGTCCGCCGTGTTCTGGTTGGGGCATGGGAATCGACAGAATGGTGGCGCTTTTGACCGCACAAGAGAATCTGCGCGATGTGGTGCTGTTTCCAATAATGAAACCTGAACGAACGGGTAGCGAGGAGCGGGTAGCGGGTAGTAAAAACAGCACTGCTAATCGCCAATCGCTAATCGCTAACCGCCCATCGACACAATTATTACCTGTAGTAGATTCGACGCCCCTACTCCAGCACGCCGAATACGGTCACTTACTGACAGATGCGCACGGCCTGCTCGAATCTCATGCGACAAATACCAAAGCACATCTGATTGCAACGGGGGCTGCTATGGAAGCGCTCGCCAAAAAGTTTGGTGGAGATGCGGAGACCTGGAAAGTAGCTGGCATGCTGCATGACTTGGACTGGGATAGTCTGGATAAAGATGCAGACAGACACTGTGGCGAGGAGTTACAGAAGATGCTTGCGACCATCAAAGCGCCAAATGAGTTGCTCGGCGATATCCGTGCCCACTACGCACACAAGTACGGGGAAGAGTATCCGCTGGATACTGTGCTCCGAAAATGTCTCTACTGCGTGGATGAACTGACTGGCTTCATTATCGCAGTGACGTATGTTCGACCGAGTAAGAAAATTGCTGACGTAGAAGTCAGTAGTGTGAAAAAGAAGTTGAAGGACAAGGGTTTCGCGGCACAGGTCGATCGAGCGCAAATCAAATCCTGTGAAGAGCTACTGAACATGCCACTCGATGAAATGATCGAGATCACGCTAGGGACTATGAAATCAGTCGCAAAAGATCTCGGGCTCTAAGCCAAAGAATGTGACTTGGTCCTCCGTAGTCCTCGCGAAGCGAGACGTTTGTAAAGCTGCTATAATGCGCAGTATGGATGCTATCCAAATCATTTCCGCACCAATCAGCACACAAGAACTGCAAGGTATAGCCAAAGTGCGCTTTGGTGATATGGTAAAAGGTGTAGCCGATATCGAGCGAGGCATCATGGCACTTGGAGGAGAGCTCCATGCAGATGAAGAGCGAGTACTCCTAGAGCAGGGATCGACACAAAATAATCTGTGGGGATTCAATATGTATGTAGAAGAACCACGAGAGTCGTGGCTGGAATTCGATTCAATGATCAATATTCGTCCAAGTCAGGGGAATCGATCGCGATCTGTAGAAAATACAGAGATACAGCAAAAAATACGAAATATTGTCAACTCTCTTATCAGCGCATGACACAGCATGCGTCACTCTCATCGGGCCGATGGAATACATTCCCACTATCTTTCCAGCTTGCGAATGTAGGCAGCGATGTAGGGAGAGCGCTTAAAGCGAAAGAAGGGCAGAATGAATCTCGTCTCTCGGCTGCACTCGATCGTATGCTTGAACTGATGGATCTCACGATTGCTGATCCAAAGAATCGAGCTCGCTTATCAGAGTTGTGCAGGCTACGAGAAGTATTATGTGACTATTTTTTTGGAGAGAACACGACACAATCGACTGCGAAACAGATTGATCAATATTTTTTGGCTTTTGGACGGAGTATAACGTAGAAAGATCGCGGACTAACGCATGTGAAGAGCTGCTCGGCATGCCTCTTGATGAGATGATAGAGCTGACGTTAAGCGCTATGAAAGATGTGGCGAATGAGCTAGGACTCTAAAACAAAGACTGCAACTTGTCCTCCGTAGTCCTCGCAAAGCGAGGCGAAGGAGGATGAAAGGAGTTGCAGATGAACTAGGGCTTACATAATAAGCGAGTTTGATAAGTGCTACGAAAACACACATCTCTGAAGAGCACACATTTTCGGAGTGTGTTGAATCAGATGTTCACTATGAGACTTTAGGTACAGTTAATCTCTATGTCCTTTTTTATCGCTATTTGCAGTGCATTAACAGCATTGGGGCATGTATACGTAAGGTACGACACCTGTTCTGAGGTGTGACAGTGCTCTACGTCCAAAGAATTAGGGGTGACTATGACAATATGTACGCGGTATCCCATTTCTTGTTGTAGTGCAGTGATACATGATTGCATTCTCATTACCAATGTTTCTACTTTTTTTCTAAAAAATTTAGGCCCAGCTGCCTTCGCATCAAAGCACATCATCACTCTGTTTTGTGTGTCGAGCGTGATTGCATCAACCTCAAATATTTTCGAGTGATAGTGTTCGGGATATTTTCTATGCCTGTTGTAACGAGATGAGCCCCGCAAATCTCTTTTGACTGAAAACTTACAATTCAGTCTCACTTCATCTAGCTCAGTGTGAAATGGACGAGGCATCTGGTCATTCTTCTTGAGCAGTCTGTATACATATTCATTTGCATCGTTCTCTCGTTCTTCAGAGTTCATAGCGAGTTGGTCAAATCTTTCTTTCATCATCATTTGCATAATCATCTCCACGCTCATGCCATTCGCACAGATTTTTACTGCTCGCGCTAATTCACTGGCATCCTTGGTATTATCAAAGTGTTTAAACCATCGTCGTATCTCGCGCATGCATCCATTCCAATCAATAATTTCACCAAAATCTGTAAAGCCAGCAGCATCATAATCCGGTGAAACAGAATCAAAATGTTCTTGAAGCGATCGCAGCTCTGTATCGATACTCTTCTGCTGGCAATGTGCCGTTTCTGTCGCTTTTAAAGATGGTACGATCATATTAATATGATACAATATTCACTCCAATACGCAAGCACTGCACTAGCCTTTAGAGAATCTGGTACTCCTTCGTCCGCTCGGGCATTTCTGTATCAACCGGCATCGCCACAGCCGTTCTCTCCGCGAGTGCAAACATCGCTCGTTCTTCACCGTGAACCAAGAATAATTTCTTGAGCTTGGGAATATTCTGAATCAGCCGATCCAAATCATCTTTATCAGCATGTCCGGAATAGGCATTGATGTACACCGTCTCTGCTTTTTTCTTGATGATCTCATCGAAGATTTTTACATCGGTATAGGCAGGATCGATAATCCTGCGACCAAGTGTGTTCTCAGCCATGTAACCGACTGCGAGGAACGTATTTTTCGGGTCAGCGAGCTCGTTTTTGAGGTGATGACGAATACGTCCCGCTTCGCACATGCCAGAGCCCGCCATGATGAGCATTGGCCCAGGTCTGCCATTGAGCGCTTTGCTTTCTTCGACACTCTCGGTGTAGGTCACGAGTGAAAACTGAAACGGACTGTGTGCTTTGCGAAGGAATCGCTCGTATATTTCATCGTCATAACACTCTGGATGTTTTTGGAAAATCTGCGTCACGCGTGACGCAAGCGGTGAATCGATGATGATCGGAATGGCTGGAATTTCTTTTGCATCCCAGAGGGTATGCAAGTCGTATACTATTTCCTGCGTACGTTCGAGTGAAAACGCAGGGATCAGCACCTTGCCTCCCCTCTTTGCAGTTTTAATGATGACTTCTTTCAACTTATCGCGTGCAGTCAGAATACTATCGTGCAGTCGATCGCCATACGTACTTTCGCAGATAAGATAATCCACGGGAGGCATCGGTACAGGATCACGAATAATAGGAAGCATGGAACGACCAACATCTCCAGTGAATCCTAGTCGAACCGTCTTTCCAGCCATATCGATGGTCAGAAGAATCATCGCTGAACCCAGAATGTGGCCAGCTTCTAAGAACTGACATGTAACTCCGGGAATGACCTCAAAAATCTCGCCATAGTTTTTTCCCACACAGAGTTTGATGCACTCGGTGGCATCTTTCATGGTATAGAGTGGCCCGTCAGAAGGAATCATCGAATTCATATGATGTTTTCTAAAAAACTCTTCATCTTTTTCTTGAATATACGCACTATCTTGGAGCATTGCTTCTGTCAGGTCTTGCGTCGCGTAGGTACAGTAAATCGGGCCTGTGTAGCCCTTTTTATACAAAAGCGGCAATCTGCCAGAGTGATCGATATGCGCATGAGAAAGAATGAGCGCATCGATCTGTTTTGGATCAAACGTCAGTGTTTTGTTTTTCTCATCCGCTTCCTGCCTCCGTCCCTGAAACAGCCCACAGTCGAGCAGGATGGACTTGTCCCCAATCTTGATTTCGTGGCACGTACCAGTGACTTCTCTAGCGGCACCATGGGAGATGAGTGAGAGCTTCACGGGAGTTAGTATGCACGATGATGGGGGAAGAAGACAGGCGAAGGGGTTTGAAAGTTGTAAGGTTGCAAGTTAGAAAGTTCTTTAGCAGAGTAACCTGCAACTTTCTAACCTTCTAACTTTCAAACTTCTAAACCTCTATAACCCGACAGACTTCAGCAGCTCACTCCGCTCTTTCTTCGTCAGCTCCCTCACTTCTCCAACCTTCAGTTTCTTGTCTTCAAACGTCATAATTCTCACTCTCTCCAGCTTTTTCACCGTAAATCCAACTGCGGGAAGCATACGGCGGATCTGCCTGTTCTTTCCTTCCGTCAGAATAATCCTAATAACATTCGGGCCTATTTTGTTTACCTTGAGCGGCTTGGTCTTGCTGCCATCCATCTCAAATCCTTCTTCGATCTTTCGACAGATCATGGAGCTAATCGGTCGATCGACAGTCACTTCGTATTCTTTGTCATGTGTAAATTTTGGATGTGTTAGACGAAAAGCTAGTACACCGTCATTCGTAAAAAGAAGTAGTCCTAGTGAATCTTTATCAAGTCGACCAACGGGAGCGATTTTGCCCTGTAGATCTGGAGGAAGAAGATCACGAACTGAGGAGGGCGAGGATTTCGAGGAATTCGAAGAAAACGAGGATGCCATTTTCCCAGTTCCTTGTATTCCTCGTACTCTTCCTACATTCGTCGTCTCCACTCCAACAGGTTTATTCATCACGTAATACAGCATCGCTGCTCTCTCTTCGAGGACTTTGCCATCGACTTCGATACTATCTGCCTCTGGATCTGCCTTATCCCCTACTGTGGCTACCTTGCCGTTTACCTTCACCAAACCCTGCTCGATGTACTCTTCTGCTTTTCGGCGCGAAGAAATACCACGCTGGGAGAGAATCTTTTGAAGCCTAAGAAGCATGTGGCCAGTCTAGCGTCGTCCTGAGCACTTGTCCTGAGTTTCATCGAAGGAACGTCGAAAAACGGCACGAAGAAATAGCACTCTGTTAGAGAAACTTTTGAGGACGAAGGAGCCCATTTCTATCTAATCAAAGTCCTACGAAAGCGTCGCGTTAAAAATGCACAGGTTTGGCAATTTGCTTCGGGGCTGTGTTAGCGTATTCATCAATTTCACAGATCTGTCGCATTGCTCCATCAACGATCGTAAAAAGTTCATCATTTGAAATTTCAACATCAGGCGCAAATAACTGCACTAGCTCTAGTGCTTTGCGGCGCGCTTCGCCATTTGTCTTCTGAATTCTCGCAGAGATTGTAAACGCCTTGCGATCATCCAAAAGTTTAAAAACAGGAGTCTCTTGAGTTTTAGCGGCATCAATTATTTTTCTCATAAAAAACGGGGAGAAGAAATTTTACCTATTCTTCAAGTACATGCTGCGCATGTCAATCATTCTACAGAAGCAACGCTGTTTTTCTTGAAGTCTCAGCCAAAAGAATCTTCTGATGACGAAGGAGGCAAGAAGAATACTGCGCCTAAGATCTATTGATCTACTTCTGCCTGCCAGTTCATACATACCGCCAATGTTCGATATCGCCCATCTTTTATGATCGCAGATGCAACAAAACTATCAGTCCCTGGATGGTAATCCAGTAATTTTCTGACACGAACTAAACGTCGTTCGAGAGTATCGGTATTAAAGTTATTATCGAGCTCACCTAATAATCTTTCGATGCTGCGTATTATTTCAATTTCAGGCATAATTTTGAGGAAAATTTCGTACTACTACGAACAATTAATTCAGCGTGCGTTCTTGCTGTTGCAATCTCAACGCTTCTGCCTCAGCATTTTCGATGTTTTTTATTACTGGTGCAACACGATCACGTCGCAGATCTCGTGTCTTCAAAAAGAATGCAAACTGCGGACTCGCAGTATTCATGTCAGACACAGATGGGTTTTCTTCGTCCGATGATGACTTGCCTTGTTCAAACATGAGGAAGAGAAAAAGTTGTGCTGATTGTAATGACCTTTCTCCGAGGATCAATATTTTTCTTTCTTCTCTCTGTTTTTCCTCAAGCTCTAGACAAAAGAATCCTCTGCAGCGCGTGATTTTCTGTCACCCATTTTTCGATCAAAGGGCTAAGAATCGCAGCAAGGACGACATTCCCCAAAAGGTGATTGATGGTGAATGGAATCTGACCCATGAGTGCAACTTTCCAGTCCATGCCATACACAAGTGCGCTCATGCCAACACCTGTAACAGCGTCGTAGAACAGTGTCGCGATGACTGCGAAGAGTACATAGGAAACTGGACCCTTTTTGCCCTTAAGCAGTGGGCTCGCGAGTCCTCCAATAAGCGCAAATGTCCCTGCTGTAATCCACGTCCATGCACCGATTCCTGATGTAAACGCGTCGAAAAGAACGATGGAAAGAAACGCAAAAAGAACACCGCCAAACCATCCAAACTTTTTGGAAAATGGCAGAAGCGTTGCGGTAATTGGTTCGACATTTGGTGGGCGCCAAGGCAAAAGGCGCAACATAAAACAGATTCCGAGACCAAGTAAAAATTGAAGAGTAGAAAACATAGTTTGATCACTCTACACACATCAGCCGAAGAAAAAAATCGTATCGTAAAAAATCACGAACTACAGTCATAAGATCGCTATCACCTTTTCGTCTAGAAAGAATCCGAAGCGGCGACTTGCTCGACGCTGAGGATACAGAATAGGAAAAGGGGAGCTTATAAGGGGAAATCCTATGATTCTCTTTCGTATAAAAAGCTCGCGAACCACGGACTTGTTCCGGGGTGAGCGACTCTTTGAAGGGAAAGGGGGTCCGTGGGGGAAAACCGATAAGGTTTTCACCCACGCCTTCAGCACTTAGTCTTGGCACCGACCTACTCTCACATGGCGCCTGCCACACTACCATCGGCGCACCTGAGCTTAACTGCCGTGTTCGGAATGGGAACGGGTGTTGCCCCAGGGCAATAGGCACCAAGACAAAATGCTGAAGAATGAGCGATACGTGGGAATGTCCACGTATCGCCCGCGACATAAGACATGAATAGCACAGAAACTCGACACCGCGCAGAGCGGTGCTCACGTACGTCATCGACGTACATGAAAATGTAAATGTTCGTTCTCCCGTTAGTACTACTCGGCTGAATGCATTACTGCACGTACACCTGTAGCCTATCTACCCGGTAGTCTTCCGGGGGGATTATGGGGATTCCTTATCTTGAGATGTGCTTCCCGCTTAGATGCTTTCAGCGGTTATCACGACCAAACATAGCTACCCTGCAGTGCCGTTGACACGACAACAGGTACACCAGAGGTTTGTTCACTCCGGTCCTCTCGTACTAGGAGCAAGTTCTCGCAAGAATCCATTCGATCGCGGAGGATAGAGGCCAAACTGTCTCACGACGTTCTGAACCCAGCTCGCGTACCGCTTTAATTGGCGAACAGCCAAACCCTTGGGACCTTCTCCAGCCCCAGGATGCGATGAGCCGACATCGAGGTGCCAAACCGGTTCGTCGCTATGGGCGCTTGGAACCGATCAGCCTGTTATCCCTAGAGTAACTTTTATCCGTTGAGCGACAACCCACCCACGTGGTAAGAGCATAGTTAAATGCTCGGTTGCCGGATCACTATCACCAGCTTTCGCTGCTGATCGACATGTACGTCTCACAGTGAGGCTCTCTTGTGCGATTACACGACCACGCCGATTTCTATCCGGCGCTAGAGAACCATTGCGCGCCTCCGTTACTTTTTAGGAGGCAACCGCCCCAGTTAAACTGCCCAGCAAGCAATGTCCGTGTAGTGGTAGAAATGCTCGGAAGTTGATGTCATTCTCATACGAACAAGTAGTTAGTGGTTCGTAGCTAGTGATTAGTTTGAAAACTAACTACTAACTACTGCCTACTAGCCACTTCTCCAAAGGAAAAGAACAGCATCAACCTAAGCGCTTCTAACACTACACGTGAGCAACATCAGCCCAAGAGGGTGGTATCTCAACGGCCCCTCCACGATGACCAAAGTCACCGCTTCAAAGGGTCCCACCTATCCTGCGCACTCAAACCAATGGTGCAATGCCAGCGTACAGTAAAGCTTCATAGGGTCTTTTCGTCCTACCGCGATTCACCAGGCATTTTTACCTGGTCTGCAATTTCACCGGGCCTTGCGTCGAGACAGTACCCCCACCGTGATACCATTCGTGCGGGTCGGAACTTCTGATCGTGAAAGGAAACCTTCGGTTTCCTCTCACGGACTCTCTTTCCCTAAGTGGAGTCGCTCCAGACAGGCGGAGCCTGTCTTCACGACAACTTTTAAAGAAAAATTGTCCGCTGTGTTCCCGTCGGTGGTTAGCCGACGACTCCGATTGAATATCGGAGCGCACAACCTAAATTCTGACTTCAGAATTCACGATTGTTTTTTTAATTGGCAGTCGAATTTCTGCCACCCTGTATCGCTACAGGGATCGGACTATATCATGAACGCGTATTTGGTATTTTGTATTTCGTATCATGTATGACTTCATACACAATACGCGATACTGTAATACTTTATACCCGTCCCGTCGCGTGTAGTCTCTGAGGGTTTCCACCAGCCTACGCTGACAGATCTTCCCTGCTGATTGTCCCCACCTCGTACCTTTCGGCATAGAGGATGCGCGGGATGTTCCAGCATATAGCGACGTTAAAAATCACTGGGTAATGTTTCACGACGTATTTCTATCTACAGAACTTTTATATCTAGCGTTTCGAAAGATGATTCGCTTCATATTGTGTCCGTCCCGTCACCTTTTTTAAGGGTGCGGGACATTCTGTACCAAGTACAGAAGACTAACCAAAAACATAGCTTCTCTCCAATAATTGTGGCGCAGACAGGCTTTGCCTGTCTGGAGCCACTCCTTTTAATTAAAGGGAAGGAGAGTCCGCGAGAGGAAACCGCTAGGTTTCCTTTCGCGATATATTCCTCAGTGCTCACGATTGCTCGTGATTCGGGCAAGTTCTTATACCGACCACCCGACAAGGAATTTCGCTACCTTAGGACCGTTATAGTTACGGCCGGCGTTCGCTAGGGCTTAGATCGGGAGCATACACCCCCTCACGTGACCTTCTAGCACTGGCCAGGCATCAGCCCCTATACATTGCCTTACGGCTTAGCAGGGACCTGTGTTTTTGGTAAACAGTCGCAGGGACACCTTTCGCTGCGGCCCTCGATTAAAATCGAGGGCAGTCCTTATCCCGAAGTTACGGACGCTAGTTTGCAGAGTTCCTTAACGCAAGTTGTCCCGATCGCCTGGGTCTACTCGACCATCCCACCAGTGTTGGTTTGCGGTACGGTCTCAAAAAGCTCTCTAAACGACGGTTTTCTCGGAAGCATAAAGCAGTCGAGCTCAGTCCGCCAAAGGCGGATAATTGCGGGATTCTTTTGCTCAAGCTGGGGATTTGCCTCCAGCTCTCAACGCATCATCGTCCCGACGTCCAGTCATTACAGACGCCTCGTTACTCTTTCTCCGTCACGCCGCTTATAAAATATAGTTATCCTTCTCGACTAACGTAATCCATGCCACTCCACACTCGTAGGAATTGATCATTGAAAACGAAAAATTGAAAATGCGAACGTCCGATACAACATCGAAAGCTCTGCATCATTTTCAATGATCCATTATCCATTTTCAATTCGTTAAGTACAGAGTGGCACGG
>Ga0163150_10001081_pt1 | contig 48125 bp, 40 predicted proteins | sample OliLakLV19P2IB_FD_148628 | JGI IMG/M metagenome (GOLD analysis project Ga0163150, IMG submission 148628) | Freshwater microbial mat bacterial communities from Lake Vanda, McMurdo Dry Valleys, Antarctica - Oligotrophic Lake LV.19.P2.IB | ecosystem: Environmental > Aquatic > Freshwater > Lake >... | reverse complement strand
CACTGCGCCGGCGGCCCGGAACTCCTGGGTTGGCGCGGTGGGCGAGAAGCCTTTCGCTAAGTGGGCGTCGGCGGCCTCCATGAAGTCGTCGGCCTCGGCGTAGGATTCGAGGAGGGAATCGACTTCGAAACGCAGGTCCGGGTCGCCGGCGCAGTGTTCGGCCAGGAATACAGCGCGTTGCTGTGGTGGCCGTTCGAGCGCGGCGCTCAGTAGTTCTTTGACGCGTTGCCAGCGGTCAGACTGCATCGGAGGAGGAGGACGCCGGCGGAGTGCCGCTCATATTCCTGCTGATGTCGCGATAGAGCCACGCCTTTGCCGTCACCCAGTCGCGCTTTACCGTAGCCGGAGAAATGCCGAGCACCTCGGCAGTCTCTTCGACGGTGAGTCCGGTGAAGAAACGCAACTCGACGATACGGGCCTGCTGCGGATCGATTTTGGAGAGGCTGTTAAGCGCGTCGTCGAGCGCCACCAGGTCCAGGTCCTTGCGATCGGGCAGCGCAATGGCTTCGTCGAGGGAAAGCCGCGGGGCACCCGAACCGCGTTTGGAGGCGTAGCGGGAACGGGCATGATCGACGAGGATTCGGCGAATCATCTGCGCCGCTACTCCGAAGAAGTGAGCGCGGTTCTGCCAGCGGACGCTGCGCTGGTCGATCATGCGAATGAAGGCCTCATGAACCAGCGCAGTACTCTGAAGCGTGTGATCGGGCCGTTCTTTGCGCAGGTATCGTCCTGCCAGACGCCGTAGCTCGCCGTAAACGAGCGGGGTGAGTTGCTCAAGGGCAGACTGGTCCCCGTTGCTCCAGTCCATGAGCAGTCTGGTGACCTGCTGCGTCGATGTTTCACTCATAGAAAATTCGTTGCCTGTTTAACGCGTCGATTATAACAGCGGATTCGGCCGAACAGATCGCTTACGGTGATCAACAATCTAGCCCAGCGCTGTTACGAAGCGTCCGTAGATTTCATCCGCGGGCAACCGGGCCCAGGTCTCATTGACCTGAAGCGAGAACCAATCGTTAAGTGGAATACGTGCGCTGATGCCTGCCGTCTCCAGACGGAGCTGATAGACAGGTGCATTCACATTAACAACGCGTAGACGGAAGACGTTTGTGCCCTCCGGAATGCGCTCTGTCTGGAAATTTGGATTCCGCTGGAGTCGAGAGATGACCTCCTCCGAAATCTGCACGGCTTTCCGGAATCGCGCGTCGAATCCATCCAGTGTATGCAGCGCTACAGCGGCGAAAGGCCAGACTTGCGGTAGTCCGGCACCGTACATTCGACGTGTGTGATAGAGGTCGGTTAGCAGGGCTTTAGGGCCCGCAAGTATGGCTCCGCTGGCGGCATTGAAGTGCTTGTAAAGCGAAACGTACACTGTATCGAAAAGTTTAGTGTACGTCGAGATTTCTGTATTGCTGTATGCTGTCTCGATAAACAGGCGTGCTCCATCGAGGTGGAGGCCGATGTTGCGCTCTCTGGCCCAGGCCGAGATGCGGCGGATCTGGTCCAGGTTGACGCGCTGTCCCATGCGCCGGCGCACGGGAGTTTCGATCTGGACGGCGCCGATGGGAGTCGCAACGCGGCCGAGCATAGAGTCACTGGCAGCCGCCTCGACGTCCTCTATGGTGGCGGTGGCCCGTCCGGGGGCCAGGGGGACCAGATTGATGCCGCTGAGGTTCTGCATGCAGTCGCCGCAGTCCCGGTAGAGGTGGCTCTCGGCCTGGACGAAGGCTCGCTTTTTGGTGCCGCAGAGGATGCGAATCGCGAGCTGATTGGCGAGGGTGCCGGTGGGGAGCCACACGGCGGCTTCTTTGCCCAGCAGGGTGGCCATGCGCGTTTCCAGTTTTTCGACCACGCCGCCGCGGGAGTACTCATCGGGTTCCACGCGGGAGTCGGCGGTGAGGGTAGTCAGGAGTTTCGCGTATTCCTCGGGAGTCCACGGGATGCCGTCGCCATAGGCGAAGACTCGAACGCCAGCGGGGTCGGCGGCGTGGATTTGCTGCAGAGATGCGAGGGCTGTGGTGGCGAGGAAACCGCGTCGATGCATGCTCTCCAGTGTCGGGCACGCGGGAGGGCGAAGGGAAGTGTCTTTAGTCGGTGCCGCCGGCGCCAGCGCTCAGGATCATGCGTTCCAGGTCTCCGGGCTCGAACGCCAGCCGGGCTCCGATGAGCTGGGATCCGGTAAGGGAGTGCCGCGCGATGCCGCTTTCGCCGTGTTTGGTGCCTGTCACCACGTGGTAGATCTCATGCGAGATTACCCTTGCCAGGGCTCGGCCCATGAGTTCGTCGGCGATTTTGAACTGGTCGCCCCACATTACCGGGCGGACGGCTGAGCGGATGCGGTCGCAGGAGACTTCAATGAAGGGGAGCACTTTGCCGTCGGAGGTGTGGGCAAAGGCGAGCGGTCCCTTTTCCGGTCGGGGAGCGGGCCCGGAATCGAGCTTGCAGCTACCCTTTACTCGAACCACCATAAGGTTGGAGAATTCCTGAGCCGTGCCGAGCTCGCTGAACAGTTTGAGGTCGAACGTGAAGCCGGCGTTGCGCATCACGTTGCCGATCTCAGTTCGTACTCCGTTCAGAGTGCGGTTCGAGTGTGGTTGTTCGAACTGAAAAATAAGGGTGGTTGCCTCTGTAGCGAGGACAGGCCGTGGGCAGACAGACAAGGCCGCCAGAGCGAGATATGCGAAGACAGGGCGCATAACGACGAGGGGCACACGCTGGCCCGACCAGGATCATTCTATGTCGGATTCCATCCCGTGCATAGAAAAGTTTTATACTGAACGAACCAGTCAGGCGTTTAACAGTCCCCGCACGCGCCCTTCCACCTGGGCGCGCACCTTCTCTTCCGGCACAAACTGCTTTAAAATGCCCGGTAAATCCACGTCCACCGTGACATCGGTTTCGGTGACATACACCTTGCCTTTGATTGGTGCGCTGAAGAAACCCATCTTCCCTGTGAAGGAAAAATCCATGGTCGAGCCTTGCCAGGCACGATGCATGTTGGTGATCTGAATGGGACCGGTGACCGCTCCCGCGAGCAACTGGTCCGCCGAGTCGTTCACAATCTTAGTGGCGCCCTGGAGGCCCTTGTCATGGTTGACTGTCACGCGCATGAATTCACCGATTGTACGACGGTGAGACTGGGCCGGCTGTTTCAGCGACTCGGCGAAATAAACCGGGTTCATTTGAGGGTGAAAGGTTTGTTTGCGTGCTCGCTGCTGGCTGGTTTTACGCTGATGGCGCAACAACCGGCCGCCACGCCGGAGCCGACGTTCCGGACCACGACTCGACTGGTTCAGGTGAACGTGGTGGTTCACGGCAGGGACAAGAAGCCTGCCGAGGGTTTGAGCAAGGACGACTTCACGATCCTTGAAAAAGGCAGGCCGCAGAAAATCGCATTCTTTCAGATGGTGCGCGCCAACAAAATAGCAGCGCCGGCTTCGAAGCTGCCGCAGAATATCTTCTCGAATCATTTTGGCGATAAGGCGAATGTTCCATCCAGCGTGACGGTAATTCTGCTCGATTCTCTAAATACGGAGTGGAGCGATCAGGTTTATGCGCGGATGCAGGTGATCAAGTTCCTGAAGCAGATCCAGCCGGGTGACCGGGTGGCGCTGTATTCGCTGGGACGTGGACTGCACATTCTGCACGACTACACTACGGACGCGAGCGCCCTGGTGGAGCGGCTGGGCCGGTTTCGCGGGAATAATCTGCCAGATCTGGCCGCCTCGACCGTTAACACGGACGATCCGCTGGTGCAGGCGCTGTCGGAAGACGGAATGGCTAACGAGCAGCGAATGGCGAATTTCTTCGCGCGCAACAAGGTGCTGAACACGCTCCAGGCGCTGGAAGCGATCGGGCAGCATCTGGCGTCGGTGCCGGGCCGCAAGAGCCTGGTCTGGGTCTCTGGCGGGTTTCCGCTGATGATCGGCTTCGACGATATGGACACGGCTGCGAGCGACGGCGCGCCTGCGGCGATGCAGGAACGCGAGACGTTTTTCGACGAACTGGAGCATACGTTGCGTGCCCTGAACCATGCGGACGTGGCGGTGTATCCGGTGGACGCACGTGGGCTGATGGTCGACCCGCTGTTTAGCGCCTCGACTCGTGGTTCGACTGCACGGCCGAAGATATGGTCGCCGAAGTATCACGACACCATGAACGTGCTGGCGGACCGGACGGGCGGGAAGGCCTACTACAACCGCAACGATCTGGACGGCGCAGTGCGTGAGGTGTTTCAGGATACGGCTGTTACGTATACCGTTGGGTTCTATTCGGACCACCCGGAAATGGATGGTAAATTCCGGGAAATCAAGGTAAAAGTCAACAAGCCGGGCATGAATGTACGGACTCGCAAAGGGTATTTCGCGTTTGCCGACATGAAAGCCGACGACGAGAAGACGATTACGTCTGAGATTCGGAATGCCGTGTGGAGCCCGCTGGACGCGACGGCTGTGTCAGTGAATGCCCGTGTCGACAGGGTAGGGCCGGGGACCGGTGATACGGCGCAGGTGGTGGTTCAGATCGATCCGACGACGACGACGCTGAATCAGAGCGGCGACCGGTGGATCGGGAGGGTCGACGTAGCGATGGTGTTCAAGGACGAAGAGGCTCGGCCTCTGATGGGGAGCACCGAGACGCTGTCGCTCAACCTGACGAAAGATACGTATCTCAAGGTCCTGAAGACCGGGATTCTGTTCCGCAAATCCGTGCCGCTTCCGCCGAAGTCGCGGTCGCTGCGGATTGTGGTTCGCGATGCGCCGTCGGGGCTCAGCGGGAGTCTGACTGTGCCGATGAGCACCGTGGCGCTGTTTGTTCCTCCGCCGCCCGCAAAGCCTAAGCCGTAACGGCTAGAGTCGCTGCAGCTCGCGGCTGTTGAGGACCTGGTCAATCAGCGTCAGTACGCTGGTTCCCGGTTGACAGCAGCGTTGCCTCATCCAGATTCTGCAGGTAGCAGCGTGAGCCTGTTTTCCCGGCTTCTCTGAGGTGCTGACATCACGTGCACGGGATGTGGGGCCACGTCGACCGCAGGGCTACTTATTTCAGGAAGTCGCCGAACTCATTGCTGTTCAGAATGTTTAAGGCGGCAGCTCGAACCGTGGTTCCGAATTGTATCTGCGCCATGAGTATGCTTCGCTCCGCGGTTGTTGCATCCCGTTGCAGCAACCCAGCATACAGCAGAAATGCGGTCAGGCGAGGACCAGTACCGCCCTGGAACTCTGATGAAGCGAGGAAGCCATATGCCATGTTCGTTCGGGTGGTGACCCCGATGCTCAGCGCGGCGGCCTGACCGGAAACCTCCGATGCGGTCGGCTCACGGAGCAAAACCTGCCGATAGAGAAGCCGGACATAGTCCTCGTTCCTAAGTGCTCCGTTTTGCAACTGGAATTCGAGACTGTTTATGAAATTCGTCACGAGTCCGGATAGGGTAACCACGCCGTTTTGAAGCGCTCCACGCTGGAAGATCCAGCCGTTGAATTCAGCATCGCGGTTCAGCAGTCCCACATAAAGGCCAGCCACGAACCGGCCCTTTGCATTGAACTCGTCAGAGGCGAAAAAGGTGACGATCATGTCATCGCGGGAAGTTCCGGCGATGAGGGAGGCAGACTGAGATGCCAGTTCGGCGGCGGCGGGCAGCCGGCCCAGAAACGCAAAGTAGACAAGTTGCACGAACCGTTCGTTGGAGGTCAGCGGATTACCGGACTGGCTGATCGTCATCGCCGCATTTTCGACGTATACCGAAAGGCTCCGAGCCTGAGTAGAGAAGTTGGGATATACCGTGAACGACTGGTTGAATATTCCGGCAGTGTTTCCTTCGCCGGGATTGGCGGTGACGGATGGCGGCTGCTGAACCACCCAGCGGCATTGGGTGCCCATCAGCGTCAGAGTGGCATTGTAAACCCCACCTGTTGCCGAGGTGCTGATGGTGCCCGGTCTAAGGCTAAAATCACAGGTTCCCGACTGAGTGACGGTAAAGGTCTGTCCACCTATCGTCACAGTGCCTGTGCGCCCTGCTCCGGTATTGGCGGAATAGTTTACGGTAACTGAGCCGGAGCTCGACCCAGCGGTTGCGCCCATAAGGGTGAGGAAGGAGGAATTCGACCAGCCGGACCAGGCGCAGCCAGCGCGGGAAGCTTGGATGAGTACAACCGCGTTTCCGGCCGCAGCAGAGGAAGAAATCGACGACGAGGACAGACTGAACGTGCACGGGAGCGAGGCCTGCGGGGTGAGAGTGATATTTGCCGTATAGATGCGATCACCCGACGTGCCTCCGTCACCGTTGGCCGCATTGCCAGCCACGAACACCTGGACATTGCCTGCGCCTGCCGCTGGTGCCGTCCACTCGAACTCGAAGGTGTTCTGCGTGCTCGCGGCGCTGTGATTGATGAACTGGACCGCAGCGGTTTCCCGGCAGGGAAGTGTACGGCCATCTTCGCACTGGACCTCGGTACCGGAAACCGCAATCAGAGAGCCAGCCTGTCCATTCTGGAGTTTGCTTGCCAGACGGGCAGACGCCTGGAAGCCCCAGCGCTGCCGCATCGTTCTATCTGTGATGGTGACTGTGAATTTGCCACGCTCGCCTGGAACGTAGCTGGTCCCACCCGAGTAAGCAATCTGTACGGCGCCGTTCGTGCTGTTCACAGCCGTACCGACATGACAACCCGACTGCGCGCACGTTTGCTCGCCCGGTGCTCCCGTGCTGCGCGCCGGAGGCCCACTGGCGTAGGCGTAAAGAAGAACCACAGGTATGGTCATCCAGACGACCGCATACTTCGGGTAAAACAATCGTGCCAGTTGCATATAACTCTTCTCTAGGCCCCTGCCGCTGCGCGTCGACGGACGCCGCTACGGACTGCAAAGATGACGTTTCTTCACTATTCTCTCACACGATAGTTTATATCGCAAATGGGCGATTTAAGCGCGTCTTTTTTGTAGTTCGGCGAACGGTACGACTTCGCATCGTGTAGCCCATTCGTCATACTTATTTTGCATTAATGCGGCCCGATCTTTTTGCGAATCGATGAGATTATTCCGCTCGCAGCGGTCGGAGGCGATGTCGTATAATTCCCACGGCCCGTTGTGCGCGGCGACAAGCTTCCAGTTCTTCATGCGAACGGCGCGGGCACCCTCGTGTTCCCAGAAAATCGCGTCGCGAACTTCGCGCTTTTTCCCGCGGGCGACGGGGAGAAGGCTGCGGCCATCGGTCGGTGTCACCGCGGTTCCCTTGTGCGATTTCGGGTAAGGTGCGCCGGCGGCGTCCAGCGCAGTCGCCATCAGGTCTGTCACGTGTGCGGGGTCTCTGTCGAAGCCGCCGCCTCGCTTCAGCTCGGCGGGCCAGTGAAGAATGAGCGGGCTCGAGATTCCACCTTCGTGGACCCAGTGTTTATACATGCGGAACGGCGTGTTGCTGGCGTTAGCCCAGGGGCGGCCGTAGCTGGTGAACGATTCGACAGGACCCGCGGGAACGGGCGTCTCGCCGCGAATCTTCTCTTCGTGGCAGCCGCCGTTGTCGGCGAGAAACAGGATCACCGTGTTGTCGAACTGTCCGGTCTTCCGCAGGGCATCGAGCACGCGTCCAATGCCCTGATCCATGCGGTCGATCTGAGCGGCGTAGACGGCCATGCGGAGGTCGAAGTCGTCCTTCTCCCGCGGGGTGAGCGAGTCCCACGCCGGGATGCCATCGCCTCGCGGGCTCAGGCCCCATTTCGCGTCGATCAGCCCCATTTCGATCTGCCGTTTATGGCGCTCCTCGCGGAGTTTATCCCAGCCATTTTCCCGGTACTTACCGAGATATTTCGAGATATCTTCCGGCCATGCGTGCAATGGCCAGTGCGGCGAGGTGTAGGGCAGGTATAAAAAGAACGGCTTTTCCGCGTGCGTCTTCGAGTGGTCCTCAATGTACCGTACGGACCAGTCGGTAAATGCGTCGGTGGCGTAGTACTTCTCGTTCGGTCCGGGTTTCCAGCGCTCACCGTCGAGCGCCACGGTGCGGGCGTCTTCGGGGCGAAAATAATTCGCTGCGCCGGAAATTAGTCCGAAATAGCGGTCGAAGCCGCGGTCGACGGGCCAGTGCGGGCGCTCCTCGCCGACATGCCACTTGCCCGCCATGTAGGTGCGATATCCGGCGGGCCGGAGCGCCTCGGCGATGGTGACACACTTCGTGTTGAGGTAACCCTGATAGGACGGGTGACCCATGTCAGTGACCATGTTGCCGACGCCCGCCTGATGATTGTAGAGGCCAGTGAGCAGGGCGGCCCTTGTGGGGCAGCATCGAGCCGCGTTGTAGAACTGCGTGAACCGAACTCCGCCTTTGGCCAGCGAGTCGATATTGGGCGTGCGGATCTCTCCGCCGTAGCAGCCGACATCTGAGAAGCCCATGTCATCGGCCATGATGATCACCACGTTGGGACGCTTCGTCGCGGCGGAAATCGACGCTGCGCCAATCAGCGGGATGGCTGCGATTCGGGAAAGAAAAGTTCGGCGATTCATGATTTTAGTAATTCACTCTTTCGACGGGAATTCCGGCTTTGCAAAGTTCGCAGTCGGCCGCCGATCTCCAGTATTTTCCTTCGAGCCGGGCGAGATAAAAGAATGGCAGCGGTTCGAAGCTGGGAGTTTCTGGATTGGGCTGGTAGACCATCACCGCCAGACCGACCACCTGATCGCCAATTTCCTGGACCATTTTCTTCAGTTCGGTCAAGCGGCGTCCCGTGCGGAGAATATCGTCCACCATCAGGATCTTCTCGCCCTCTTTCTCGCTGATTCCCTGACGGAAATGGAGCGGGGATGTCGGCGTATCGCGCTCGGCCCAGTAGACCTGCTGGGCGCGCAGGGCTTCGCAGACCGCGTATGCAACGGGGATTCCACCAGTGCCGGGCGAGACGATGGAGAGCTCGCCGATCATGGCGCGAAGTTCCGAATGAAAGCGCACTTTGCGGCTGAGAGCGACACCGAGGATGCGAGCGTTTTCGTAATATCGCATTGCCAGCGCGACATTCAGGTGCTCTTCGGAATGCAGGCCCGACGGCGTCTCAAAATGTCCGTTACGCAGCGCGCCGCATTTCCGAAATAACTGCAGTACTTCTTCCTGTGTGGGGATCAGTTCCATCTGGTTAATGGGCTCCTTTGCCCAGCAAGACTTGAGGGATGGTGCGCAGAATGATCTTCCAGTCCAGCGCCAGAGACCATGCGTCGATGTACTGCATGTCGAGCTTCATCCAGGTCTCGAAGTCGAGGTTGTCGCGCCCGTTGATCGCCCAGAGGCATGTCAGTCCCGGGCGCATTCGCAAACGCCGCCTCTGCCAGCGTTTGTACTTTTCCACTTCTTCGGGAACGGCGGGGCGAGGGCCCACCAGCGACATCTCCCCTTTGACCACGTTCCACAACTGCGGCCACTCGTCGATGGAAAACTTTCGAAGAATGCGACCGACTCGTGTGAGGCGCGGGTCGTCCTTGATCTTGAAGGCCACCTCGCGGTCACTGAGGTGCTCGATGGAAGGCCGCATGCCTTCTGCGCCGTCGCACATGGACCGGAATTTGTAGCAGACAAACCGGCGTCCGCTGAGGCCGCAACGAATTTGACGGAAGATGACGGGCCCGGGTGAGGTAAGTCGAATGAGCAGGGCGACGATTGCCATGAACGGCAGAGAAATCAGAAGCGCTGTCCCGGCAAGCACGATGTCGGTGCCGCGCTTAATCATCAGCAGCACTTCGTCGTGCGGCGCGGGTGAGAAGGTCAGCAGCGGCGCATGGCCGATTCGGTCGAGGTAAATGGTGCTGTTGACGTGCGGGAAAAACGCGACCGCGACGTGTGTGCGCACGCCCTCTTCATCGCACAGGAAGAACATCTCCTCGAGCTCGGTGAGGTACCGCGCGTCGACAGCGAATATCACTTCGTCGACCACGTGCCGGCGCAGGATGTCGGGCAGCGAGGCGATCGGGTGAACGGGATAGTCGTGAAGCAGGCTGAGGGGGCGGGCTTCGGCCTCGGCCTCCACCTGGAAAAATCCCATCAGACGGATGCCATATTTTGCCGAGGGTTCCAGCATCGCAGCCATGCGTCGGGCATGCTCGCCTGTGCCGACGATCATAACGTAATGCGGCGCGGCGAACTCGCGGCGGATCAGCCCGACCAGCGTGCCCGAGTTCCACCGGAACAGGCAAAGCAGGACGGCGCTGTAGCACGAGAAGAGAAGCAGAAACGCGCGGCTGAGGTCGAGCTTGAGGAGATATTCCAGCAGCACCAGCGTGACAGTGCCGAGAACAACCTGACGCAGCGTGTCGCGCAAAATGACGCGGGGGTTGGCCGCGTCGAGGCGTTCATAAAGTCCCAGCCAGTCGCCGATGATCAGCCAGGACACCACCGCGGTGCCCAGCAGCAGAGCTTTTGTCTGAACGGAGAGAAAGAAATCCCTCTCAACAGGCAGGAATACTCGTGTTTGATATGCCGCTTCAAATGCAAGGGCAATCAGGACAATATCCGTTAGCCCGAAAAGAAGTCGCGCTTTCTTGAGATGCCGGCTGAACACGAACCGGACTCAGGATATCATGCGGAACCAGCCGTCACTGGCGTTCGGAGCCGAATGTGTCGCAGGCTCGGATGTCGCCGGTGTCGAAACCGCGTCGGAACCACTGCTGGCGCTGCTGCGCGGAACCGTGCGTGAAGCTCTCCGGCGACACGTGTCCACGAGCCTTTTTCTGGATACGGTCGTCGCCAACCGCTGCCGCCGCTCCCAGGCCCTCGTCCACATCTCCGGCCTCCAGCAGGTTGCGCTGCTGCGTACTGTGCCCCCACACGCCAGCGAAGCAATCGGCCTGCAACTCCAGCTTCACCGAGAGCGCGTTGGCCTGATCGGGATTGCGACGCTGCAGTTGGCGGACCTGCTGCGACACGCCAAGCAGCGTCTGCACGTGATGGCCGATTTCATGCGCCAGCACGTAGGCCTGGGCGAAATCGCCGGGTGCGCCGAAGCGCCGGTCGAGCTCGTCATAGAACGCGAGGTCAATGTAGACTTTCTGGTCACCAGGGCAGTAGAACGGGCCGGTGGCGGAATTGGCCGAACCGCAGGCGGACTCGACGGCATCACGGAAGAGCACGAGCCGCGCCTTCTGATACTTGTTGCCGAGCAATTGTTGCCAGGTCTTCTGCGCGTCATCCAGCACAAAGGACACGAACTGCACTTTGGGATCCTCGGCCCGGTTGCGCTGCTCGGTGACCTCGCGAGTCTCGGCTGGCTTGCCGCCGCCTGAGAACAGCAGGGGGGTGATAAAGTCGCGGCCGAAGACCACGCTCAGGATGCCTGCGATGACCAGCCCCCCAATCCCGACACCGCGCCCGCCAAGACCCATGCCTCCGCCGCCGCCTGAGCCGCGCTGATCGTCAATGTCGCCACTCACTCCACCTGGTGTCCAACGCATGTGCCGCTCCTCCCGAGATTGGACTCGATTTGCCTTCAGGCATTTCAATACCGTTTTCGTCGCTTGCGTTCCCTCTCGGGCTCGACTATGGCGAACTGCAGACGGCGCTCCATCGGCTCGACGCGATCGAGCACCACATCGACCTGATCGCCGATTGCGAACTCGCGTTTCGAACGGTCGGCTGTGATCCGCCGCGTCTGCTCATTGTAGTGATACCGGTCGCCGGGCAGGGTTTCGATGGGCACCAGCCCTTCGACGAAAAACTGCTCCAGTTCCACGAAGAAGCCGAAGCGTGTAGTGCTGATGATCAGCGCGCGGAACTGCTCGCCGACGCGATCCTCCATGAACTTCGCTTTTTTCCACTCCACTAATTCGCGCTCGGCCTCTTCGGCGCGACGCTCCGTCGCAGAGCATTCTTCGCCCAGAATGCGCAGGCGGTCCTCGGCGTACCGAGCATCCTTCTTATCCAGCCAGTCGCCCAGCACACGGTGAACGATGAGGTCGGGGTAACGGCGGATGGGCGAGGTGAAGTGCGTGTAGAAGTCGGCGGCCAGAGCGAAGTGCCCCTTGTTGTCCTCGGTATACTTCGCCTGCTTCAGCGAACGTAGCATCAGGTAAGTCAGGATTCGCTCCTCTGGCGTGCCCTCCAGCTTTGCCACAAGGCGTTGATAGGCTCGCGACGACACGGTGAAGTCAGGCTCCGCCAGTGTGGTTTCCTTGCCGGTCTTGCGGCCGTCTCGATGCCTGGTGACAGTGCGGATCTTCTTGGCGGGGATGCCTTTGCCTTCCACCAGCGAGTATCCGAAACGCGAGGCGATCTCTTCGAAGTCGGCGAGACGGTTCGCCGCGGGTGGCTCGTGGATGCGGTAAAGCGTGGGGTACTCGAGCGCGGCCAGGTGGCTCGCCACAGCTTCGTTGGCCGCGAGCATGAACTCTTCAATGATCCTGTGTGCGAAGTTGCGTTCGGACTTCGAGACGCCGGTCATCTGGCCTTCGGGGTCGAACTCAATCTTCGCTTCAGGCATGTCGAAATCGATGGACCCGCGCTTCATGCGGCGGCGGTTCAGCAGCTTCGCCAGATCGCGCATTAACTCGAAGCGCTCCACCAGTGGCGCGTAACGCTCGCGCTGCTCCTTGTCGCCTTCCAGCAGTGCCCAGACGTTCGTGTAGGTCATGCGCTCGGCAGACCGGATGACGCCCCGTGTGAACTCCTGTCGGACGGTATCGCCCGTTGCGTCGATCTCCAGCAGCGCTGACATTACCAGCCGGTCCACCTGCGGCTTCAATGAGCAGAGTTCCGTGGAGAGTTCGACGGGAAGCATCGGTACGGCACGGTCGGGGAAGTACACGCTGGTGCCGCGCCGGGCGGCTTCACGGTCGATCGGCGTGCCGGGCTGCACGTAGTAACTGACATCGGCGATGTGGACTTGCAGTGCCCAGTTCCCGCTGGGGAGGCGGTCCACCCAGACAGCATCGTCGAAGTCGCGCGCGGTCTCACCGTCGATCGTGACAATCGGCAGATCGCGAAAATCGCGGCGGGTTGCAATTACGTCCCGCGGTACATCCAGCGGGTAGCTCTTCGCCTGCTCAATAACAGCGGGCGGGAACTGGTGCGGGATGTGGAATTTGCGAATGATGATCTCAACATCGATCCCGAAATCGTCGGGATGGCCCAGCACTTCGATGACACGGCCGACCGGGTTTTCATCGGTTCGCTCAGGGAAATCGACGATTTCCACGTTGACGATGAGCCCGTCCATGCCTTCGACGCCTTTGATGATCAGCGGCTCCACGCCCACGCGGTCGATGCTCCGGCCCGACGGAGGCACCTCCATGCCTTCTGCGATTTCGATCCACTGCTGGATACGGTCGTCATGTGGCTTGACGAAGCAGCCTTGGCGCTTGACGACGAACTCTCCCACGACGGTCATGTGACCGCGGCGCAGAACTCGCACGATCTCGCCGTCCGCCCGCCCTGTGGCTTCGATGCGCTGGATGCGGGCGAGTACGCGGTCGCCATGCATCGCCCGTACGGTCGAATCGGGGGGGATGAACAGGTCGCCGGACATACCCTGCACGGGCCGGTCGGGAACGACAAAGCCGTAGCCGTCGCGATGCATGCGCAGTATGCCGACAGTGTACTCCCGCGACATGGTGGTCAGCGCGTAGCTCGACCGAAGGTCGATCAAGTCGCCCGTCTCCACCAGTTCCACAAGCAACTCGTCGAGTTGCGCGCGCTCAGTGCCTTTTATGCCAAGCTCGCGGGCGAGTTGCTTGAAGGAAGCTCGCCCGTGCGGCAGCTTCGCCATGTGACTGAGAAGCGTTTCCTGACTGAGTGAACCACCGTTTCGTGCCACGGATTCATTATGGTCACCGCGATGTCAGTTGGTACAATGATCGGCTCCGGCCGGTCTGGCTCTGGTCAGACGCGGCCGGAGCCGACTTCCTTTACCTGTTAGTCGCCATTCTGCCGCGTCTAACTTCCTCTGCGCGAAACCAGTCGCCATCGGACGAGCCCGGCGTTCCGCCGCGCTGTCTCTCCTCAAAGAACTGGTGTGCCACCCGGGCGATTTCGTCTTCCTCGCTCAGTCCATTGATGGCCGCATAGCCCTCCAACGACTGTTCGGAGTTGGCAGCGTCGGCCATGTTTCGAGCCGTGTGGATTCCGCGGTGCGCCCCCGGCGTCTCCACCTGATCCCGGACCTTCTCAGACATGAACTTATCCTCCAGAAGGGCGACGCTTTCTTCCCGGGAAACGTTTCGTCTACTGCAGGATTTCGCTGAGAACACGCCCTGCCGCTCCGCTGGGAGTCTCCACTTCCAACAGCGTAGCCAACGTGGGGGCCACGTCGTTCACGGCTATCTTCGAGTGGTACTTACCCGCTTTGAATGGGGCACCAAGGAAAATTACCGGGACATGCGAATCGTAGTTATACGGAGTTCCGTGGGAAGTACCGGACGCTTCGAAAAGATAGTACGGTTCGGAGACCACGAATAAATCGGAACCGCGTTCGGAGTGATATCCGGCTCGGACGCGCTTGTCGACGAAATCGTCCAGCACGCTGCCCATGCGCAACTGGGTCCGGGTGTAAACGCGATAGATGTGCGGGATGGCTCGAACGGCGGCAGCCGCGACGTTCTCCACTTCCTCATGGCTCAGTTTCTTGCCGTCTATGACTTCGTAGTCGAGGTACGGCGCCGGGCCGGAGCGGCCGATTACCCACTTCGCCTCGCCATACTTTGCGCTGAGTGCCGAGTCGATGGCGCCAAGCACCGCGCCTTCCGTAATACGGCCACCCGGCATCTTGCGCTGCTGCATGACTTCGGGCAGCGGAGCGACGCCGTGGTCGGCTGTCATCATCACTATCCACTCGTCCGCACCGATCTTCCTGTCGAGGTAAGCGAACAACTCGCCGATGCTGCGGTCTGTCTGCAGGCTGACATCGTGAACCTGCTCCGAATCGGGTCCGACGGAGTGACCGATACGGTCGTTGGCGGAGAAACTGATCGCCAGAACGTCGGTGATTTCATCCTGCCCGAGCCCCTCGCCTTCGATCGCCGCCTGGGCAAACAGCACCAGCAAATCGTTGTGATACGGCGTGCGGTCGAGCGTGTTGTAGTAGGCCTTGTCGCCTGCTTTGCCGAGCTCGGCGAACGGCTTGTCCCCGGGTTTGGCGTTGGGCGAGACCCACTTCTTTCCCGCCCACTGGTCTGCCACGCGGCTCGCGTTGAACTTCTCAGCCCATGCGGGCAGGGCAGGGAAGTAGTAAGTGCTGCTGACGAAGTTACCCGTCCCTGTGTCGAACCAGTAAGCGCCGTCGGCCATCCGGCCCACAGGAAGAATCGCACTGCGGTCTTTGCTGGAAATGCCGATCACCTTCGCTTTCGGGTTCGCCATCTTGAGCTCGTCACCCAGCGTGCTGACCAGCAGCTTTGTGGGAGACGACCCGCGTCCGGCGGCGCCGAGTAACTTCGTGCCGTCATCGGATACGCTGCTTACCTGCTTCTTAGTCTTACGGTCATACCACTCATTGCCGACGATTCCACTTACTGACGGCGTCGCGCCGCTAAGCATGGTGGAGTGGCCGACCGCGGTGACGGTCGGGAAATGTTCGTAGTGCGCGTTGGTAAACACGGCGCCCTGCTCCCAGAGGCGCCTGAGGCCAGCCTTGTACTCCTGGCCGAAGCGCGTGAGATAGTCATAACGAAACTGGTCGACCGCGAGGTTAACAACCAACTTCGGCTTCCTTGTGGGGGCCGCCGTAAGCAGGGCGGTGCAGATCAGCAACAGCGATATGAGTGTGCGCATTTATTCGAGGATCAGAGCGCCAGCGCCCTGGATCTGATAGATAGTGGAGCCCGACTTGACGGAGGCCTCGCTGAACTTGACGCCGCGTTCGTCGGCTTCATGCTTTGCGCGCGCGACCGCCTGTTCTTTCGTCATTTCAATCTTGTTCAACTTACCTTCGGCGACGGCCATCTTGCCAACTGACGTGCGTGGAAACACGATGTCGCCGTCGTTGACCTTGACGCGCACAGCGTTCTTCCCGGTTCCGGCAAGCTGCATCCAGCAGCCGGCCATCTGGCAAACTTCCGTCACCTTGCCCTTTACCTGAACGGTCTGGCCGGCATAGTTGGCGGGCGCCGCCATCAACTGATCCACTGTCAACGGTTCCCGGAGCGTTAGAGGCTGTCCGAGCCGCGTTTCAGCCATGAGCACGGCCGCTCCGGCGAGCACCAGAATCAAGTTTCGAAGCATGCCGACATTCTCTCACGGGAACGGCGGTGGCCGATCCTGAGGCGCGCTACACTGAGGTTGGTTCGTGGACCTAAACACACCCCTGACGTACGTGAAGGGAGTTGGACCGGCGCGCGGGGCCATGCTCGAGGCCAAGGGCCTGAGCACGGTCGAAGACCTGCTCCTCTACCTTCCTCTCCGATACGAAGACCGCACCAATCTGAAGCCGATCGCGCAGCTCGCGCCCGGCGAGATGGCTGTTGTCATTTGCGAGGTCCGGACGGCGCGGGTTTCCGCGTTCAAACGTAAGAACATCGGGATGTTTGAGGCCACGTTTGGCGACGGGTCTCGCACTACTCTGCTCGGCAAGTGGTTTCATGGCGGCTATCTGGCCAACGTGCTGGTGCCCGGAATGCGAGTCGCGCTGTACGGCAAGGTCGAGCTGGATTCCTGGACCGGGCAGTTGCTGATCATGCATCCGGAGTACGAGGTCATGGGCGGCGACGAGGAAGAAGGCGAGGCGGGTCTGCACACCGGCCGCATCGTGCCGATCTACGAGGCGGCTGGCAAGGTCACCGCAAAGATCTTTCGCTCCATTCTTAAGCGCGTTTTCGATTCGTTCACCGGCGGCATGGAGGACGTGCTGCCGGAAGCGATTCGCGAGCGGCTGAAACTGCCGGATCGCTGGACCGCCACGAAGAACATCCACTTTCCTCCGGAGACCGAGGATCTGCGCTTGCTGAATGCGTTTCGCTCGCAGTCGCACATTCGCATGATCTTCGAGGAGTTTTTCTGGCTGGAAACCGGCATCACGCTGAAGCGGATGAAGGCTCGGGCTGAGACAGGGATTGCGTTTGAGCTGCATGAGAAGGTGCGCGGGACGATCAAGCAGATGCTGCCGTTCAAACCGACCGGCGCGCAGAAGCGGGTGCTGGCTGAGATCGCGAAGGACATGGCGGAGCCGCATCCGATGAACCGGCTGCTGCAGGGCGACGTGGGCAGCGGCAAGACGATCGTCGCGGCCGAGGCAGCCATCATTGCCATCGAGAACGGGTATCAGGTGGCACTGCTGGCGCCGACCGAAATTCTCGCGACGCAGCATTATCTTTCATTCCGGCGGCTGTTTGAAAAGCTCGGGTATGTGGTTGCGTCGCTCACGGGGTCGAACACGGCGAAAGAAAAGACGAAGCTGAAGCAGTTTATCGCCGACGGGTTCGTGAATATTGTCATCGGCACGCATGCGCTCCTCGAAGCCGACGTCGAGTTTCAGAAGCTGGGGTTCGTGATTATCGATGAGCAGCACCGGTTCGGCGTGATCCAGCGCCTGAAGCTGATTGAGAAGGGACAGCGGCCGGACGTGCTGGTGATGACCGCGACGCCGATTCCACGCACGCTGGCGATGACGATGTACGGGGACCTGGACACGTCGATCATTGATGAGCTGCCCCCGGGTCGCAAGCCGGTTCGTACACAGCATTTCCCTGAGGATCGCGTGGAGCAGGTGTATTCGCTGATCGCGCAGCAGGTGGAGCTGGGGCGTCAGGCTTACGTGGTGTATCCGGTGATCGAAGAGTCGGAAACACAGGCGATGAAGGCTGCGCAGGCCATGCACGAACAGTTATCACGCTTCGTGTTTCCGGATCTGCGGGTCGGCCTGCTGCATGGAAAAATGCCGTCTGATGACAAAGAAGCCACGATGGTGGCGTTCCAGCGCGGCGAGTATCAAATCCTTGTTTCGACCACAGTGATTGAGGTCGGCGTCGACGTTCCGAACGCCACGGTAATGCTGATTGAGCAGGCGGAGCGGTTCGGTTTGTCGCAGATGCATCAGCTTCGTGGACGCGTCGGCCGAGGCGCGGAACAAAGTTACTGTATTTTGGTCACAGGCAAGCTGAATGATACGGCGAAGGAAAGAATCCGAACCATGGTGGAGTCCAGCGACGGATTCTATATCGCCGAGATGGATATGAAGCTTCGCGGACCGGGTGAGTTCTTCGGGACAAAGCAGTCCGGCCTGCCGTCGCTTCGAATCGCAAATATTCTTCGGGATGCGGAGATTCTCGAGCTGGCCCGAGCCGAGGCTGTCAGTTTTGTAGAGCGGCCGCCATCGCCCGATGCATTGCGCCGCGTCGCGTCCTGGATCCAGACCCACTGGCAGCGCCGGTATGGTCTGGTGCAGGTGGGATAATTATGCGCGTAATTGCCGGCGAATTTCGCAGCCGCCGAATCAAGACATTGCCTGGACTGGACACTCGTCCGACACCGGACCGGCTGCGCGAAACGCTGTTCAGCATTCTCGCGCCTGAGATTGAAGACTGCACGTTCATGGACGCTTATGCAGGCACGGGCGCGGTCGGCATTGAAGCTCTGAGCCGGGGTGCGGCGCGGGTCATCTTCATCGAGCGTTCAATAGCCGCCGCGGATGTGATCCGGCAGAATCTGGCCGTGCTCGGGCTTACGCGTCGCGCTGAGGTTCTGCCGGGTCGGGTGCTGCAGTATCTGGCGTTTCGTAAGGCCGACATCGTGTTTCTGGACCCGCCCTACTCGCTCTCGGCGGAGTATTCGCAGTCGCTGAGTCTGCTGGGTGGGGCGCCGCCTCCGTTGACCATTGCGCAGCATTCGGTGCGTCAGTCGCTGGAGGAAGAATACGGGGGACTGCGCCGCACGCGCGTGGTGAAGCAAGGCGATAATTCGCTCAGTTTCTACCGGCCGTGAGTACAATTGTGGCCATGAAGAGCTTGTACGAGACGGATCTGCATGCCTGGGCTGCAGAATGCGGAACTCGTGCGCGAGCGCCGACTCGAAGAAGCTGACCTTGCCAACATTGCAGCGGAACTCGAACTGGTGGCCGGCAGCGAAAGGCGTGAACTCTACGGCAGGCTCGATGTGCTGATCCTGCACCTGTTGAAATATCAGCTCCGGCCCGAACTGACGAATCGAAGCTGGTGGCTGACGATTCGGGAACAGCGCCGGCCAGTGGCCAAGGTGCTGCGCGCCAGTCCGAGTCTTCAGCGGCTGCTGGCAGAGGCTGTTGCCGCGTCGTACCAGGACCCGAATCGGCGGCCAGCTAAGCCTTCGGCATCACCAGCTTCACGCCCGACCGCGCGAAACGAAAGCGCACCCGCGCGTCACGATACCGGTCCGAATCTACCGCGTCGAACTTCCACCTGAGGAGCGCGTCTTCCGCGGCCCGGCGCAGAGCGGGGTTGTGGTTGGCGCCCGCGGCGATGCTGCTGACACGTCCGTCGGCGGTCACTTTAATGAACAGATCGATATCCGTGGCTCGACGTAGTCCTCGTGGGGCCTCGGGCATCACGACCTGCGCGTTCGACACTGCTGGCGGCGACGGGCTGCCCGCCCACACCATCGGCACCGGCCGTCTCGGAAACTGCTCCAGTTGCTGCGACTCGTTCCTGCGCGACTGCCACGCCGAGAACACGAATACGCCGACCAGAAATAACAGTGCGCCCGAGACGACAGTACTTATGCGCCGTTTGCGTTTCTTTATGCTGCAAGGCACCTCTTCTTACATACGCCGGGAACACGAGCAGCGGATGATGGGCTTTACCGTGAAGAGTCGTCGACGCGGATTACAACGATGGTCTGGTCGTCACTGAGGGCCATTTCTCCACGCCAGTTGTCGAGGTCCTTAAAGATGGCTTCGGAAATTTCCTTCACGGGCGCGTCGCAATTCTTTTTGAGCATCTTAAACGCTCGCGATGTGCCGTATTCGCCTTCCGCCGGATTTACCTGATCCTGCACGCCGTCCGAATAAAGCAGAATCAAATCGCCAGGCTGGGTCTGGAACCGGACCTCATCGTACTCGCGGTCATCCAGCAGCCCCAGCGGAATACCCTCGGCCTGCAGCTTCACGCGTTCGCCATTTCGAAATACAAGCGGGCTCAGACCGCCGGCGTTGGAGATGGTGAGCGTGCCCTTGCTGCGCTGCCAGTACATCAGCGTCAGCGTGACGTACTGTGCGTCGACACGCCGCTCCAGCAGCACCTGGTTGAGCCGCTTCATTAACGCCGACGGACGCTGGATGCGCGGTGCCAGCGTGCGCAGAAGTCCACTGACCAGCGCTCCGTAAAGCGCCGCGGCCGCACCCTTGCCGCTGGAGTCGCCGAACGCAATCACAGCGGCGTCTTCGCTCTGCTCGAAGAAGTCGTACAGGTCGCCGCTGACCTCGCGGGCAGGCCGCCAGCCGATCGCGATCTCCAGACCCTCGATTCGCGCTTCCCGAGGCAGCAGAATCGACTGTACGCGCCGAGCCGCCTGCAAGTCCTGCTCCATGCGCTGCTCGCGCTGTGCGAGCTCCTCATAGAGCCGCGCATTCTCTACCGAACTCGCGATCTGGGGCGCCAGCAGCGACAGCGTGCGCACGTGCTCATCGGTGAAGTAGCCGATGCGCTCGCTCTCCAGATCCATGACGCCGACGACGCGGTCCTGCACCACCAGAGGGACCGCGACCTCTGAGCGAATGTCGGGGTGCGACGCAATGTACCGGGGATCGGTGAGTGTATCTTCGACACGAATTGTTTCGCGCTGTTCCGCCGCGGCGCCCGTGATTCCTTTGCCCAGCGGAATATTGTCGAGCGCCACCCTCTCATCGAAGCGTTCACTGAACCGGTGCCGCAGGCATTTCCGCTCAGAGTCCACCAGCAGGATGCTGAACGCGTCGTAGTGGATAAGCGTGTGCATGGCTTTGGCAATCTTGCCAAGCAGCTCATTCAAATGCAAAATCGACGAGAATTCCTGTGATAAATGCGCCAGCGTGCGAGACGTGCGGTTCTGCGTTACCACGCGCCGGTACAGTCGCGCATTGTCAACCGACGAGACGACGCGAGATGCGATCAGCCGGAGCAGGGAACTGTCTGCGTCGGTAAACGCGTTAATCCGCGTGGACTGGAGGTCGATAATTCCTACCAGTTTCCCGCGAGCCACCATAGGTACCGCGAGCTCCGACCGTACCGCGTCCAGCGTCGACAGGTAGCGGGGATCGTTCCGCACATCGTTGACCATGACAGGTTGCCGTGTCGCCCCGGCAGCACCCACCAGCCCCTCGCCGAGAGGGATTACCAGGCTTCTTACAACTTCATCGCGGTGTCCCCGCGCGTAGCGAACCCGCAGTCCCTGCAGCTTGTCGTTGTACAGCAGAATGGCGAACACGTCGTGATCGATGACACGGTGGATGAAGTCCGCCACCGCTGGCAGCAGCTTGTCGAGGTCGAGCGTCTCGGCCATCGACTGCGAGATTTCGAGGAGGAAGTCGAGCAACTCCTCGCGCTCGGCAAATGGCACCGGCTGTTTCTGCGGCGTCATATCAGGAGACCGTTGCTCCAACGATGGCGACGCTGGCGCTGGCGCCGATTCGTGAAGCACCCGCGGCGACCATCTCACGCACGCTCTCCAGTGTTCGAATTCCGCCCGAGGCCTTCACGCCGAGATCGGGGCCCACAGCGCGGCGCATCAGCGCAATATCGGAGACCGTCGCACCAGCCGAGCTGAAACCGGTGGATGTTTTCACAAAATTCGCTCCGGATTCGACGCAAATCGCGCAGGCACGTTCCTTTTGCCTATCCGTGAGCAGGCATGTTTCCAGAATCACTTTTAATATTGCGCCCGAATCGTGGCAGGCCTGTGCCAGAAGGGCGATATCTTCACGCACCGCCTCTTCGTCACCGCCCAGCAAGGCACCGACATTCATCACCATGTCGACCTCCTGGGCGCCCTTTGCCAGCGCGTCGAGCGTCTCGGCGCGTTTCGCTTCTATGGCCATGGCGCCAAGCGGGAACCCGACCACCGTACAGACCTTGACGGCCGTACCGGCCAGTTCCGCGGCAACCAGCGGCACCCAGAAACCGTTGACGCAAACGCTGGCAAAACCGTAGACGCGAGCCTCGGCGCAGATGCGCAGAACATCGGCTCGAGTGGCGTCTGCTTTGAGAATCGTGTGGTCAATGAGCGCGGCTACAGCGCGGTCGATTCGTGAGGGATCTGGTTGATTATTCACGTGGAATGCCCTTCGGCCGATGCGCGAAGGGGTACTTCAATGCTAGCACCCACCCGGCCGTCATGGGACGATGGAACCTGTGGAAAACCAACACGGGCGGTATCTGGAAGAGCTAAAGGAATTTCTCCGAATTCCCAGTATCAGTACGGATCCGGAGCGCGCTGCCGACGTCCGCCGCTGTGCGGAGTGGGTCTCTGAAAAGTTGACAGCCGCCGGGCTACGTAACGCGGGTCTGATTGAGGGCGCGGGACACCCGCTGGTTTACTCCGAGTGGCTGGATGCGCCCGGCCAACCGACGCTGTTGTTCTACGGTCACTATGATGTGCAGCCGCCGGACCCGCTCGACGAATGGCTGTCCCCACCGTTTGAACCCGAGGTCCGCGGCGACAACATCTATGCCCGGGGAGCGGCGGACGACAAGGGTCTCACCCTGATCCTCATCAAAGCCGTCGAGCGTCTGATGCAGCGCGACGGCAAACTGCCCGTGAACGTGCGCTTCCTGATTGAGGGCGAGGAGGAGAGCGGCGGCGAGCACATTGAGCATTTCGTCGCCTCCGGTGATCCGCGCCTGAAAGCCGATGCCGCCATCATCTGCGACACAGAGATGTTCGCGCCGGAACTGCCGACCATCTGCGTCGGCCTCCGCGGCATCCTTTACGGCGAACTCCACGTGCAGGGCGCGGCGCAGGATCTGCACTCCGGCGTGTATGGCGGCGCGGCCCCAAATCCCGTGATGGCGATCGCTGAGATTCTCACCGCGCTCAAGGATCGCGACGGACGCATTCTGGTGCCGGGCTTCCTCGACGCGGTGCAGCCTCCCGACCCGAAGGAAACGCAAGCCTGGAGCACCCTGCCGTTCGACGAGGAAGACTATCGCTCAAAGGAAATGAAAGCTCCCGCACTCACGGGCGAGACCGGCTTTTCGGTGTTCGAGCGCACCTGGGCCCGGCCGACCATGGAAGTCCACGGGATTCGCGGCGGGTTTACCGGAGAGGGCGCCAAGACCGTGATTCCGGCCCGCGCGGTGGCCAAGGTTTCCTTCCGCCTGGTGCCCGATCAGAACCCCGATACCGCTTCGCAGCAGGTGGCCGCCGCCATCGCCGCCGCATGCCCAAAGGGCGTTACGGCCGAGTGGAAGACTCTTCATGCAGGCGGACCGTCACTGGTCGACCCCAACAGCGTCTACATCGAGCGGGCCGCGGATGCAATGACGGCAGTCTTCGGCAATAAAACAGTGTACGTGCGTTCCGGCGGGTCGATTCCAATTGTCGGAGTATTTCAGCGATTTCTGAGTATTCCGAGCGTAATGATGGGCTTTGGACTGCCTGACGATAATCTGCATTCGCCGAACGAGAAACTGTTTCTTCCGAATTTCTACCGGGGGATTGATGCTGTGGTCCGCTATCTCGAAATTTTGGGAGGCTAAATGCCGGACTTCCGCATTGAACGCGACACCATGGGCGAAATGCGCATACCCGTGGACGCGCTGTACGGTCCGCAAACCCAGCGGGCCGTGGAGAACTTTCCTGTCAGTGGCCTGCGCTTCCCGCGGGCCTTTCTGCGCGCACTGGGTCTGATCAAAGCCTGTGCCGCCGACGTGAACGGGCGTTTGGGCTACGTTCCGGCCGACGTGGCGAATCGCATTCTGACCGCCGCGCTCGAAATGGCCGACGGCAGGCACGATTCGCAGTTCGTGCTCGACATCTTTCAGACGGGCAGCGGCACCTCCACCAACATGAACGTCAATGAAGTGATCGGCCACCTGGCCGGGGCGCACCCCAACGATCATGTGAATCAGGGCCAGTCGAGCAACGATGTGATTCCCTCGGCGATGCACGTCTCGGCAGCCGAGTCGGTATCAACCACGCTGATTCCCGCCATGCATGCGTTGCACGAGGCGCTCGACGCAAAGGCCAGCGAGTTCCACCACATCATCAAGATCGGTCGCACGCATTTGCAGGACGCGGTGCCGATGCGGCTGGGTCAGGAGTTCAGCGGATGGGCGGCGCAGGTGCAGTATTCCATCGACCGTATCAACGACGCGCTAAACGGTATTTACGAACTGCCGCTCGGCGGGACCGCGGTCGGCACCGGACTAAACGCGCTGCCAGGCTTTGCTAAGGCGACCATCGAACTGCTGTGCCAGCGAACTGCGCTGCCGTTCCGCGAAGCACGCAATCACTTTGAGGCGCAGGGCTCGAAGGACGCCGTTGTATTTCTTAGCGGGGCGCTGCGGAATTACGCTGTCAGTTTTACGAAAATCGCGAATGATATTCGGTGGCTGGGCTCCGGACCGCGATGCGGGCTCGGCGAACTGCGCATCCCGCCGACGCAGCCCGGGTCGAGCATCATGCCTGGCAAGGTGAATCCCGTCATCGCCGAGAGCGCGCTGATGGTGTGCGCGCAGGTAATCGGCAACGATGCCACCATCGCATGGAGCGGAGCCGCGGGCAACCTGGAGCTCAACGTAATGATGCCCGTGATGGCGTACAATCTCCTGCAGTCCGTGGAACTGCTGGCTTCGGCCTCGCGCAATTTTGAAACCCGCCTGGTTCGCGGGCTGGAAGCCGACGCCGCACGAGCCTCGTCGCTGGTGGAGCAGTCGCTGGCCATGGTGACCGTGCTGGCCCCTGTTATCGGCTACGAAAAGGCCGCGGAAATCTCGAAACAAGCCCACGCAACGGGTCGCACCATACGCGAAGTGGCGCTGGAAAAGAGCGGGCTCGACGAGACGAAACTGAACGAGTTGCTGGATCCCGCCACACAGGCGGGAAACTAAGGAAAGATGAACGTCATCCAGATTGAAGGTCTAACGCTCCACCTGGCCCATCCGGTGGAACTTCCGGGAACGTGGGTCGGACAGGAAGAAGTCATGCGGCAACTTCTGGCCGCGTGGATGGTGATCGGGCCGAAGGACATTCCGATGAATCCGCGGCTGCTGGGCAAGCCGGGCGTCGGAAAGACCACGCTGGCCTATGCCGCCGGAAAGCGCCTGCATGCCGAGGTCTATATTCTGCAGGCAACCGTCGACATGCGGCCCGAAGACCTGCTGATAACCCCGGTGATCGAGGGACAGGGCAAGTTGCGCTACGTGGCGTCTCCGCTGGTCACCGCGATGATCCGCGGCGGAGTGGTGATTCTGGATGAAGGCAACCGTATGAGCGAGAAGAGCTGGGCGAGCCTTGCTCCCCTGCTCGACAACCGGAGGTATGTGGAGTCGATTGTGGCGGGCATCAAAATTCCGGCGCACAAGGACTTCCGTCTGGTGGCCACTATGAATGACGACGCCAGCACGTTCGATCTGCCGGAGTACATCCATTCCCGTCTGCAGCCGCAAATTCTTATCGATTTTCCGGAAAGAGACGAAGAATTGCGGATTCTCAAAGAAATACTCCCGTTTGCCGACTCCGAAATTCTGGATTATGTCACCGATTTCCTGCAGCTGGCGCATGCGGCCGACGAGCGGTATACCGTGCGCGACGGCATCAACATTGCCCGCTTCTCTATGAAGCTGCGGCACACCCGGGAGTTCGGCCAGGTGGAAGCGATTCACAGGGCTATTGAACAGACGCTCGGCGACGAGGCGATGCGCTATGCTCGCGCCCTCTGATCCAAAGCCACTGACATACGGTCATCTGAGGTTCCTTCCGGTGGTCCCGGGCCGGATGGAGTTCGCCGCGGCGATCCGTCACGCGCTGCTTCGCGAGCAGCCCAAAGTGGTCGCTGTCGAGCTTCCGTTGTCGCTCGGCCGGGCGTGGCGCAAGGCGGTTCGTCGACTCCCGGAGATCAGCGTAATCCTGTACCCAGGCGAATCGGAAGACGATTTGGTCTACGTGCCAGTGGAGCCCGCAGACCCGTTCACCGAAGCGGTTCGTTCGGCTCTGGAGCTTGGCGCCGAAGTCGCGTTTATTGAGCCCGACCTGACGATGCGCCCGCACCTGCAGGAACCGGCCCCCGATTCCTACGCGCTGCATGCCACCGGTTACGACCGTTATGTGGCCATGTACCGCGAGGCTCGGCGGCCCAGGTCGAAGGAGATTGAGGCGCATGCCCGCGCCATTGCCTGGAAGCTGCAGGGCACGAACCCGTTCGTACCCACCGCGGTAGTGATCTCGCTCATCCTGCTGGACGCGGTGATTGCCGCACTCAATGAGCCGCAGGAGGACCCCGATACCGGAACTCCGCGCCGCGACATCGAGATGATCAACCCGCACCCGGACTGCTTGGGCGAGATATTGATCGAGTACCCGTTTCTGCAGAGCCGGTATGAGGACCATCGGATGCTGCTCGACGATGTGGACAGCATCCGGAGACCACATGTGCAGCTCGACGTGCTGCGTCACGCTGAGACGACGTATGAGAGCAACACCGGCGAGAAGATCGTCCACTGGCATCGGCGGCTGATGGCGAAGTACACGCGCAATCTGGCGGCGGCCAACGGAGATCTCACGTGCAGCATCTTTGACATGTGCGTGGCGGCGCGGTCGATTGTCGACGATAACTACGGGTGGGAAGTGTGGGAGTCGGCCAACCGCTACCCGGCGCAGAAGGTGCAGTCGGATCTGGAGACGGTGTCGCTGTCCGCCGATACGGTCTATCGCAACTCAAAGCATATGCGGCTCAGGCGTCGACTGCCGAGATTCAAGCAGCAGGTGCGGCCGTCGTCGCTGAAGAAGCGCAAAAAGGAAGCGTACCAGGGCGAGTGGGCGCAGCAGCTCAATGGCACGTCGATTTGCTCGTACCCGCCGGAAGACCTCGTCATCGAGACCTACGGCAAGTTTCTCAAGCAGAAGGCGAAGAGCCTGCTCTCTGAGGAGCGTTCGCGGGTGGAGCCGTTCACGACATCCATGCTCGATGGCATCGATCTGCGCGAGACGATTCGCAACTGGCACGACGGCCGGCTTCGCGTGCGCAACAGCGAGCGCATCTCCGGGGAAGTCGGCTCAGTGATCGTGATCTTCGATGAAGACCGCACGGGCGACAAATACCCGTATCTCACCACGTGGCTCGGCGAGCACCAGAACGAATCGGACATGGCGTTCTATTCGACGTTCCCGTTCTCGCACATTGTGGGGCCGGGGATCGGGCGCGCCGAATATGGCGGGTTCCTTATGACCTTGCCGCCCCGCCGGCTGTACGACGTGTGGGCGGATCCCGACTACGACTTCACAGAGAACAAGGCCGAGCGGCTGTTGATGGCCGGTCTCGACTATTCGGTGGAGCGCATGGTCGTCTACGTGGCCTCAAAGCCGCCACGCAGCATCTTCCGTTCGATGGCGGCGCGCATGGGTCATCAGATCTTGTATATCCCGCTGGGCCAGTTGTCGCCCGCGAAGCTGAAGAAGGTTCGCGTGGTGCACGTGCTCGACGGGTACGACAAGCGCGATCAGGCTAAAGACTATCTCTGGTAATTGCGGATGGCGGCGATCAGGCCGTCGGTAGTGTGCGGATCGGCCTCCACCGCGACCTCGAGGCCATGCTTCCGCACCACCTCCGAGGTCGCCGGGCCGACAGATGCGATCCTCACGCCGCGCAGGGATTCAGCTCCGGCGAGAGCGAGCCAGTTCTTCACGGTTGACCCGCTGGTGAACGCAATCCAGTCGGCACCTCGTCCTGAGTGCTGCCACACGGCGATGCGGCCCTCCGCCTCCAGCGGCACCACGTTGCGATACGCATCGGCGATGTCGACACGTGCGCCGAGGCGGGTCAGGGCTTCGGGGATCACCTCGCGGGCGCTGGCGGCGCGGGGCAGCAGGACCCGCGCGTTTTGCAGATCGAACCCACCGAAGGCAGCCGCCACGCCCTCTGACACGCTTTCTTCAGGCACCAGGTCGGCGCGCAGGTGGGCTGCCGCGAGCGCGTCCCTTGTTGCTGGTCCAATGGCGCAGATGCGGCCTCGAATCGCCCGTGCATCGCGACCGCACTCCGCCAGTCGAGCAAGAAAATAGTCGACCGCGTTCACGCTGGTCAGCACGATCCAGTCGTACGATTCCAACTCCGCGATGCGCGCATCCAGCTCAGAGTAATCGGCCAGCGGAGCCATCTCAATCACGGGCAGTTCGATCACCGCGGCACCCAGTTCGAGCAGTTTCGCGGAGAACTCCGACGCCTGTGCCTGAGCCCGCGTGACGATGATTCGCTGCCCCGAAAGAGGCCGCTTTTCGAACCACGAGAGCCGCTGCCGGAGCGACACTACCTCGCCCACTACCACTGTGACAGGAGGCAGCAGCCCGGCTTCGTGAACCAGACTGGGCAGTTCGGCAAGGCTCCCCGTAATCGTCTGCTGATCGGGCCGCGTTGCCCAGCGCACCGCCATAGCCGGAGTGTGGGGCGAGCGCCCCGCTTTGAGCAGCCGCCCGACGATCTCGCCGAGATGCTGCAGACCCATGAAGATCACCACAGTGCCGCTGAGGCAACTGCGACCCCAGTCGATTGCGTCCACGTCATGGCCGGTGATGAACGTGACCACGGAAGAGTGCTCGCGGTGCGTCAGCGGCACGCCGGTGTAGGCTGCAATCCCGAGCGGCGTCGTAACGCCAGGCACTACCTCATACTCGATGCCAGCCTGAGCCAGTCCCTCGATCTCCTCGCCGCCGCGGCCGAAGATGAACGGATCGCCGCCCTTCAGACGCACCACCGTAAGGCCCCGCCGAGCCCTCTCGATCAGCAGCGCAACAATTTCGTCCTGAGAAAACGCGTGCGCCGAGCGCTTCTTGCCGACATACACCCGTTCGGCATGCGCAGGCGCCAAATCCAGCAGAGAAGGGCTGGCAAGGTGGTCATACAGCACTGCATCGGCGCGACCGAGGACGCGAAGGCCTTTTCGCGTCAGCAACTCCGGGTCGCCTGGCCCGGCACCGACGAGATAGACCTTGCCCGTCATCCGCCCTGTCCGTAGACGGCGGCCAGAATCTCGCGAGCCCCGGCTTTGAGCAGCGCTTCGCCGACCCGGTGCCCAATCGCCGCCGCGTCGACAGCCGGGCCTGAGCCATCGCGCTTCACCAGCGTCCGGCCATCCGGTGAACTGACTACCGCGCGCAGCGACAACACGCCGTCTTCCGACACTACGGCGTACGCACCCACCGGCACCTGGCATCCGCCCCCGAGCACGCTCAGCACCGCGCGCTCCGCCGTAATCGCGGCATGCGTCGGCGCGTGATTCATCCGCAGGCAGGCCGCGAACGCCGCGCCGCCATCATCGCGAGTCTCAAACGCGAGCGAGCCCTGGCCGACCGCCGGACACATTACTTCGGGGTCCAGGTACTCGGCAATGCGCTCACCCCAGCCCAGCCGCCGCAAACCGGCAGCCGCCAGCACGATCGCGTCGAACTGCCCTTCGTCGAGCTTCCGCAGCCGCGTGTCGACATTGCCCCGCACGGGCGCAGCCGTCACGTCGGGCCGCGCCGCACCGATCTGCGCAATGCGCCGCAGGGACCCTGTTCCGATCTTTCCGCCCGCCGGTACGTCGGCCAGCTTCAGGCCGACCATCGCGTCGCGAGGGTCCTCCCGCTCAGGCGTCGCTACAATCTTCAGCCCGTCGGGGATCATGGTCGGCACGTCTTTCAGACTGTGCACCGCAAGGTCGATGGAGCCAGCCAGCAGCGCGTCCTCAATCTCCTTAGTGAAGAGTCCCTTGTTGCCGACCTCCTTCAGCGGCCCGCTCTGAAAGCGGTCGCCAGAGGTGGTGATGATCTCAACGCGGCACTCTTGGCCGAGCCCCTCAAGGCGCGCCTTCGTATACTCGGCCTGCCACAGCGCCAGCTTCGAACCTCGTGAACCGATGACCAGCAATGGTTATTTCCCCTTCGCGCGAATTGTTGGCTCGTGATCTTCGTCCAGCCGGAAGATGCTCCGGATGCGTTCGACCACGGTCTCGTCGCCCGCATTCCTGCGCAGCGCGGCGATGGGTCCATGCGCAATCTTGTTGATGATGCCGCGCGTGAGCTGCTCAACGGCCTGCTCCTGCTGAGGGGTGAGCGGCCCCAGCTTGCCACGCATCCGTTCCACTTCGCCAGCACGCAGCCGCTCCAGGCTTTCCTGCAGGTCGACGATGACGGGCCCCACGGCGCGGGTCCGCATCCAGGCTTCCAGGCGCTCCACCTCTTCGCCCACGATGCGCCCGGCGTCCTCGGCCTCACTCAGCCGCGTCTTCAGATTCTCAGAAACCACGCGCTGCAGGTCGTCGATGTCGTAGAGGAAGATGTTGTCGATCTCATTGACAGACGGCTCAATGTTGCGCGGCACCGCGATGTCGATAAGGAACATCGGACGGTTCTTGCGCGCGTCGATGATGCGCTTCACTTCGTCGCGCCGCAGCAGAAATTCCGTGGCGCCGCTGGAGGTGATGACGATGTCGATGTCGCGGAGCTGCGACTTGTAACTCTCGTACGGCACGACGGTCCCGCCGACGAGTTCAGCCAGCGTGACGGCGCGCGATTCGGTGCGATTGGTGACGCGGATCTCGGCGCCGGACCGGTGCAGATGGCGCGCGGCGAGCTCCGACATCTTGCCCGCGCCGATCAGCATGACGCGCTTCTTCTTCAAATTTCCGAAGATCTCGCGGGCCAGTTCGACTGCCGCATAGCTGATCGAGACCGCACTGGCGCCGATCTCAGTCTCCGTGCGGACTCGCTTGGCGACACCAAATGCGCGCGTCAGCACAGTGTCGAGCAGCCCGGTCAACGTGCCATTCTCCCGCGCCATTGCGTAGGCGGCTTTCAGCTGTCCCAGAATCTGCGGCTCGCCGACGACCATGGAATCGAGGCTGGCGGCGACGCGGAACACGTGCTTTACCGCCTCGGTCCCTTCGAGTGCATACAGGTGCGGTTCCAGCCAGCTGCGGTCGAGCTCGCGCGTGCGGCACAGGAAGCCAGCCATCTCGCCCGGACCGTCGAAGCTGTCGTCCATGGCGACCAGCACTTCCACACGGTTGCACGTGGACAGGATCATCGCCTCGGACACGCCCGGAGTTTCGAAGAGCTCACGCAGTGCCGCGGGCAGTTCCTGCTCGCTGAAAGCCAGGCGCTCCCGCACGCTGACGGGCGCCGTCCGGTGATTTAGCCCTGTGAGTACGAGCTTCATATCAGTGCTGGACGTAGTGCAGGGCCCAGGTGGCGGCCGAACAGGCCACTACCGCCACTGCCATGAGCGCGGCCTTTCTGCCACGCCATCCCGCCGTAATGCGGAGTGTCACCATCAGGAAGCACGCAAACCAGGTCACCAGCGCGGTGGTCATGCGGGGGTCGAACAGCTCCGCGGTTCCGCGCGAATCGATGTAGGTCCACGTCGCGCCGGTCACCACGCCCACCGTCATCAAAACGAAGCCAAATCCAAGTGACTTGCTGATGATGGAATCCAGCGTTCCCAGCGGAGGCAGTTTGGCCAGAATGCCGAGCGTCTTCTTACGCTTCAGCTGTCGCTCCTGCAGCAGGTAAATCACGGATGTGAACGCCGTCAGCAGAAGCGCCGCGTACCCAAGCAGCACCAGCACGATATGAACCACAAGCCAGGTGCTGCGGACCTCGCCGCTCGACCACGGCTGCACCGGGGTGCGGATCGCGGCCACAGTGGTCATCACGAAAACCAGCGGGAACAGCAACACGCCGAGGCTTTCGATACGGTAGCGCCAGTACACAACCACGAACAGAATGCCAATAAGAAACGCGCAGAGCGAGACGGAGTTGATAAATCCTCCCGCAAAGACGGTTCCGGCGGCCAGACCATTCTCGACGATTGCCACCATGTGGAGCACCAGACCCGCCATAAACGACAGCAGTGCAGCACGAAAGATGGAACTGCCCTTCCGCAACGCGATCTGGAGGGTGTGGAAGAGTCCAATGGCATAGAGCGCCGCGGCCGCGCGAAGCCAGAAGACACTCAGTTCGTGCATTAACTTTGAGTATAGCGACAGCAGTTAGTGCTCGCTCATCCCCCCATGCACCTTAGCCACAGTACGCCGGACTACTGTGGTCACGGTGGATACCTGTACCAGGATGGAACGCGGCATCGTCCCACAATGACCCATCGCTGTTCTGACGTTTCAGAACGGTACAGGCGTCAATGACTCTATGGACCAGACACTGAGCGGAAAGATTGCCATCGTCACAGGTGGTACGCGGGGAATTGGACGAGCCATCAGCGAGTCGCTGCTGCGCGACGGAGCCTCGGTTGCCATCTGCGGCAGAACCGCGGAAGCCGTGCAACTGGCGGTTAGCGAGATGTCGAATTTAGGTCGAGTTGTGGGGCATCCCACAGATGTGTCGGATCCTGATGCCGTTACGAAGTTTTTCCAATTTGTGGACGATACTTTGGGCGGTGTCGACGTCCTTGTTAATAATGCGGGAATTGGAGTTTTTCGCCCCGTTGCCGAGATGGAAAGGAGTGAGTGGCGGCGTGTTCTTGGTGTCAATCTTGACGGCGTGTACTACTGCTGTGTGGAGGCCCTGCAAAGAATGAAGAGCAGAGGCGGCGGTTCCATCATCAACATCAGCAGTCTGGCCGCGCGCAATCCGTTTGCAGGCGGTTCCGCGTATAACGCTTCGAAGTTCGGTCTCAACGGGTTCAGTGAAGCGATGATGCTGGACCACAGGAATGATGGAATTCGCGTGACGTCGATCATGCCCGGAAGTGTCGATACGGACTTCAGTCCGAGGACTGCACGGGCTTCGTGGAAGATCGCGCCGGCGGACATCGCCGACGTGGTGATGGCGGTTCTGCGTATGCCGGCGCGGACCACGGTAAGCAGGGTGGAGATCCGCCCGTCGATGCCACCTAAGTGAGGTGGCAGTATGGCTCGGAGAACGCGTAAAGCCTTTGGCAAGGCGATTGCTCAGAGAAGGATCGGTGACCTCGACGGTTCGCTTTCGGAGTCAGGGAGAAACGATATGGTGCAGCTAAATATGGCGTTAGATCCTACAAAGACCGGTCGGGAAGCTGAGGTATTCGAGCAGAGCCTCCGCCGCTCGATCGTGGGGCAGGACGAAGCGATTCAACAGATAGTAAATATTTACCAGATGTACCTTACCGGCATGAGTGCGCCGGGAAGGCCGATCGGCAACTTCCTCTTTATGGGGCCGACCGGAACTGGGAAAACGCGGATCGTCGAAGCAACGGCGGAAGCGCTGGTGAAGAACCCACGTGCGGTCATCAAGATCGACTGCGCCGAGTTCCAGCACAGCCACGAAATCGCCAAGCTGATCGGCTCGCCTCCGGGCTACCTGGGGCACCGCGAAACGCATCCGCTGCTGAGCCAGGAAGTGCTCAACCAGTACCATACGGATTCCACGCGAATCAGCTTCGTCCTCTTCGACGAGATCGAAAAGGCGAGCGATGCGCTCTGGAACTTGCTGCTGGGCGTTCTGGACAAGGGCGTCCTGACGCTGGGCGACAACCGTAAGGTCGATTTCTCCCGCGCCATGATCTTCATGACCAGCAACCTCGGCGCCGCGGAAATGAGTGCGCTGATGAATCCGCGGCTCGGTTTCGGAATCGTGAAGGACAACGCTCGCGAGGCTGCCTGCCGGTCGGATGAGGCGCTAAATGTCAAGGTCGCCAGGACCGGAATGGAAGCGGCACGCCGCAAGTTCACGCCTGAGTTTATGAACCGCCTCGATAAAGTGGTCGTGTTCCGTCCGCTTGGCGAAGATCAACTGCGGAAAATCCTGGATATCGAGCTGAACCTGGTACAGCAGCGAATCTTCAATGCGTCGCCAGACCGTGCTTTTATCTTCCACGTCACGGAAGCCGGCAAGGGCTTCTTACTGCGTGAAGGGATAGATCCGAAGTACGGCGCCCGCCACCTGAAACGTGCCATCGAGCGCCTGCTGGTGCAGCCGCTGTCCAACCTGATCGCGACCGAGCAAATTAAGTACGGCGACTGGATCCGGGTGGATTTCAACAACGACTGCGGCCAACTGGTCTTCCTTAAGGAAGCCGAGGGCCTGCCGATCCACACCATGGCCGAACTGGTGGACAACTCCATCATTCTGCCGCTGCACGCGATGACAAATGGGGCCATCTTCGAGAGCACGCGCGCGCAGAACGCCCGCACGTCGCGGCGGACTACGTAAGGCGCACAACCTTTATCCTTGGTCAGTCACTATGCCCGGTGGACCTCGAACTTCACCGGGCCTTTTTTTTGGAACATTGCTTGTCAGGTGGGCGTAGTCTCCAGCGGGAGATCACAGTGCGTTCCTTGTTGCTTCTGGCAGCGGTGGTATCGTGCGCCGGCGCGGATGTCTCTTCGTACGCCGGCCAGTGGAGCGGTCAGGCTCGACTCTGGCTCGGACCCGCCAAACCGGAAACTATCCATATTCGAATTGACATAACATCCGACGGCGCCGTAACGGGCCTGATTGGCGGTGCAAAGTGCCGGGACGGGCGGCTCGCGAACCGAACGTGGTGGCCGCTCCGCTCCTTCAACCGCTATGACATACGGGTGGATTGCGTGCTGTCAGGCGCCATCGCGCCAGGCGTCGTGCGGGAGCGGGGAACGGTTGCGTTAATTCCGGGCGGCACGGGACTTCGCGGATGGTTCTTCTCGGAAGGCCACGACGGATTCCCGTTATTCCCTCCGACACAGGCTCGCGCCGGGGACCTGGTCCTGCGCCGCCGTTAACGGCCAGGCACCGCCCGCTACAATCTAAACAATGTCCATTGTTGTAGTTGGTTCCGTAGCCTATGACGGCGTCGAGACGCCATACGGCAAAGTCGACCGGATGCTGGGTGGCGCGGCCACCTATATCGGCCTGTCCGCGAGCTTCTTTCATCCGGTTAGGATTGTCGCCGTGGTGGGCGAGGACTTCGCTCAGGAAGATGTTGACTTGCTTATTAAGCACAACATCGACACAACCGGCATGCAACGGGTGCCTGGTAAAACGTTCTTCTGGCAGGGCGTTTATTCACACGACATGAATGATCGTGAGACGCTCCGCACCGATTTGAACGTGTTCGCGGACTTCAACCCGCAGCTTCCAGATTCTTACCGTGACGCGGAATACCTGCTGCTTGGTAACATTCAGCCCGCTCTCCAGAAGAGCGTTCGAGCCCAGATGACCGGTCCCCGCTTCATCGGCGGGGACACGATGAACTACTGGATCAACGACTATCGCGAGCAACTGCTGGCCACTATCGAGGAATGGGACTTCCTGCTCATCAACGACAGTGAAGCACGGCTGCTTTCGGGCGAGTCGAACCTGAAGCTCGCGGCGAAGAGGATTCTGGCAATGGGACCAAACACGCTGATCATCAAGCGTGGCGAATACGGGGCCATGCTGTTCCGCGATGACACATTCTTCGTCGTCCCGGGCTACCTGCTGGACAAAGTTTTCGACCCGACCGGTGCCGGCGACTGTTTTGCCGGCGGCTTCGTCGGCGCACTGGCCGACTGCGGTTTTGATCTGCAGGATGAAAAAATCGACCGCCGCGAACTCCGCCGCGCGGTGATCTACGGCTCGGTTATGGGCAGCTTCTGCTGCGAGCAGTTCGGAGTCGACCGCTTCCGGACGCTCACCCGGGCCGAAATCGATGCGCGCTACCAGGAATTCAAAGACTTCACGAGCTTCTAAGCCGTCCAAACCGGCGGCATCGCGGGCTGGTGGTGGATACCGTCCCACTTTCGCAGTCTACGCGTTCCTGCTGATCCTTGGCTCACTGTTTGCCTGGTACAGCTACGCGCGCGGATGGACGCTCTACTGGGGCGACGCTGAGGCGCACCTCAACATCGCACGCCGGGTTGTCGATTCGCGCACCCCGGGCTATGAACAACTGGGTACCGTATGGTTGCCACTGCCGCATCTGCTAATGCTGCCGCTGGCTGGCGTCGATTTCCTGTGGCGCACGGGTCTGGCGGGTGTGATCCCGAGTGTTCTGTGCTTTGCACTGAGCGGAGCGGCGCTCTTCGGCACGGTTCGGCGCCTGTTCGACAGCGCGGCTGCTGCCTGGTGCGCACTGCTTCTGTTCGCGCTCAACCCCAACGTGCTGTACCTGCAGTCGATCCCCATGACCGAATCGAGCATGCTGGCGAGCCTGCTCGGTCTCGTGTACTTCACCGTGGTTTTCACACAGACCGGTTCGCTGGCGGCAGTCGGGGCGGCGGGGTTGTGTTCCATTGCGGCGTCGCTGACACGATACGAAGGCTGGTTCCTGATCCCGTTTGTCTGCCTGGTGCTGGTGCTCGCGGGCGGCCAGAAGCGGTGGATTGCAGCCATCCTGTTCGGCGCCATCGCATCGCTCGGGCCGCTGTTCTGGATGGGACACAACCAGTACTTCCACTCGAACGCGCTGGAATTCTACAACGGACCGTACTCGGCCAAAGCGATTTACGAGCGCGGACATCAGCCGGGCACCAAGCCGTTTCCCACCATCGGCGACTGGGGCCAGTCCTTCCTGTATTACAGGACCGCGGTGGAGTTGTACGCCAATCCGATCCTTTGGTGGATCAGCGTCGCGGGCGTGATCGCCGCGCTGTGGAAGCGAGCCTGGTGGGCTATGGCGATCCTCGTCATGGTGCCGGTGTTCTATGTGATCAGCCTGCATTCCTCAGGCTCGGGCACCGAGGTATTCCTCCCGACGCTGTGGCCGAAGAGCTACTACAACACGCGATACGCGGCCGGAACGTTTCCGCTGGTGGTGCTCTGCGCCTCGGCGCTGGTGGCGATTTTGCCGCTGCGAGCGCGTGGATTCGCAACTGCTGCTGTCGTGATCGCGTCGATGCTTCCGTGGCTCGCCTACCCGAGGCAGGATAACTGGGTCACGTGGAAGGAGAGCCAGATCAACTCGGAGACTCGGCGAGCCTGGACTGCGGAAGCGGCGGCGTTCCTCAAAGCCAACTACCGGCCCGGCGACGGTGCCTTCACCTCCTTCAGCGACCTGACGGCTGTATTCCGCGAGGCGGGCATTCCGCTGCGCGAAACGCTGCATGAGGGCAACGGACCGGCATTCCTCGGAGCCAGCATGCGGCCTGACCTGTTCCTGCACACCGAATGGGCGGTGGCGATCGCCGCCAGCCCGGTCGCGTCTGCCATGATGAATGTGAATCGGAGCTACCGGGTTGTTCGCACGGTGTATGTGCAGGGTGGCCCTGTGATCGAAATCTACCGGCGAATCCATGACAGAGATCCCCTTCACAAAAGCGCACGGAGCGCGCAATGACTTCCTTCTGACGTGGGCTTCGGAGGCGCCAGCCTCGGGCCACGACACCATAGCCACCGCGATCTGTGACCGCAACATCGGCCCCGGCGCCGACGGGTGGATGCTGGTGACTCCGCCCACCGCCGACGGTCCAGCCACCATCCGTCTCTGGAATTCCGATGGCAGCGAGGCCGAGATCTCAGGTAACGGCACGCGGTGCGCCGCGGCCTTTCTGGTCGACGCGGGGCTGCTGGATGTCGATGTGGATATCCTCACCGGAGCGGGTTTGAAGCACCTGCGCGTGCTGGAGCGCCGCGGCAAGAGCTTCGTGTTTGAGATGAACATGGGCACGCCGAAGATCACCGAGCCCCAGGCCACGCTCCCGCTCCAGGCCGGCGGCCGCACCGGAACGCTGCTCGACGTCGGCAATCCGCAGTGCGCGGTTTTTGTCGACAACTTCGCGTTCGACTGGCGCAAGGTGGGGGCGGAAATTGAGAGCCACCCGATGTTCCCAAACCGCACCAACGTATCGTTTGTGCGCCCTGTGGACCAGCACACCATCGACGTGCGTTTCTATGAACGCGGCGCGGGCGTGACCATGAGCTCCGGCACCGGGTCGACCGGCGCGGCTGCGGCGGCACACGCCCGTGGCATAGTGTCGAGCCCGGTCACCGTACTGACCCCGGCTGGTCCGCTGGAGCTTCGCTGGCAAAACGAAGCCATTTTGCTGGTGGGACCGGCGGAGATCGTGGTCACGGGCACGTTTTACCATAACGGCGAATGAACCGCCTCTGGGTCTTTGCGGCCGCGCTCCTGTTTTCTACAGGCGGCGCAGCCATCAAGGGAAACACACTGACCGGATGGCAGGTTGCCAGCTTCCGCTCGCTGATCGCCGCCATCGCGTTGGCGCTGCTGTTCCCCGCTGCCCGGCGACACTGGACGTGGCGACATCTGCTGGTCGGTATTGCCTATGCGGGCACCCTGATCCTGTTCGTGACTGCGAACAAGCTGACCACGTCGGCCAATGCGATCTTCCTGCAGTCGACCGCCCCGGGCTACCTGATCCTGTTCAGCCCGCTGCTGCTGAAGGAGCATCTGCGACGCACGGATCTGTGGCTGCTGCTCGGGGTCGGACTCGGAATGGCTTTGTTTTTCACAGCGTCAGAGCCGGCGCGGGCGACCGCTCCCGATCCGGCGACGGGCAACATAGTGGCGCTGCTGTCGGGCATCGCGTGGGCGTTCACCATCATCGGACTACGCTGGCTGGGGCGGGCGGGGAACGATCCGGACGCGGGTCTGGCGACCGTAGTGCTCGGCAACCTGCTGGCTTTTGCGCTGGCCTTGCCGGCGGCACTTCCCATGCCAGGCCTGGAGTGGCGAGACCTCGCGGTGCTGTCTTATCTGGGGATCTTTCAGATTGGGCTGGCCTACTACTGCCTGACCCGTGCGATTCGTCACATTCCGGCGTTCGAGGCGGCGACGCTGCTGTTGATCGAGCCCGCGTTGAATCCCGTATGGACGTGGCTGATGCTGGGCGAGCGGCCAGCGCTGTTGTCGGTGGCGGGTGGTGCTGTGATTCTTGGATCCACGTTGGCAAACACGTGGTGGATGTCTACCAGAGATCGCCCATCCGGTGCAGCGTAATCAGGTTCGTGGTGCCTGCCCGTCCCACGGGCTGACCGGCGACGAACACCACGGGGTCCCTCGGCTTCAGCAGCCCTTTGCCAAGCAGGATGCGATCCAGCAGTTTCACCATCTCGTCGGTGTCCTGGACCACAGGCGCGATGATCGGAAACACGCCGTAGATCACCGACAGTTGCCGAGCTACCGCTGCGCTGTGCGTGAACGCGTAAATGGGAGCTGGCGGGCGGAACTTGGCCACCAGTCTCGCGCTGGCGCCACTGGCGGTGAACACAACAATGGCACACGCGCCCTGCAGGCGTGCACTGCGATACGCCATCTCGGCGATGGTGTCGCCGAAAGAGGGCGCGGTATTGTCGCGCCGGGGCAACTCGCGATATCCGGCGTTCTTCTGCGATGAATCGGCTTCAATGGCGATGCGCGCCATAATAGATACCGATTCCACAGGGAACTTGCCCTTAGACGTTTCAGCCGAGAGCATCACGGCATCCGTGCCGTCATAGATTGCGTTGGCGACGTCGCTGACTTCGGCGCGGGTCGGCATGGGGCTGTGCACCATGGACTCCAGCATTTGCGTGGCGGTGATCACGAACTTGCCCGCTTTCCGCGCGCGCTCGATGATGGTCTTCTGTACAAACGGGACCTTTTCGAGGTCCATCTCGACGCCAAGATCGCCGCGCGCCACCATCACGCCGTCGCTCTCATCGATGATCGCGTCGAGGTTGTCCCAGGCTTCGGGCTTTTCGATCTTCGACACGATGAAGACGTGCGCATCGGCTTCTTCCAGATACACGCGCAGCCGCAGCACATCCTCGCGCTTCCGCACGAAGGACAGCGCCACCATATCGACGCCCTGCTCGAGGCCAAACCGCAGATCGGAGATATCCTTTTTGCTGAGTGAAGGAGCGCTGACATTCACGCCCGGGAGGTTAATACCCTGCCGGTCGAAGATCGGACCGCCGTGTACCACTTCGCAGACCACGTCGGTTTGCGATTTGTCGATGCAGCGCAGGCCGACTGTGCCGTCAGCCAGGAGTACCCGGTTGCCTGGGATCACATCGCCGACAAAATCCTTGTACGTGGTGGAGGCGCGCTCCGCCGTGCCAACAACGGGCTCGGTGGTGATGCGGAACTGCGAGCCGGTGACCAGTGTGGCGCCGCCGCCTTCAAAAGTGCCGAGGCGGATCTTAGGCCCCTGCAGGTCGAGCAGGATCCCGATGTGAATGCCTGTTTCCGCCTCAATGTCACGGACCATGCGGATTCGCCGTGCATGGTCCTCCTGTGTTCCGTGCGAGGCGTTCAGACGAAAAGTGTCTGCGCCGGCACGTACCAGGTTTCGGATCTGTTCCGGAGTGTCGGTCGCGGGACCAAGAGTGGCTACGATCTTCGTGAGCACGCTATATCTACGGTACAACGAGGTCTGTGACAACGCGATAAATGCTGAAAGCGCTCGGCATTGCAGCCTAATTTGTCCGAAGGCGCAACACAGTCGCTGAGGAGCGCCTCAGCAAATACCGTATCCTCGAAAAGATGCTTCTTTATCAGGCCGTCATCCTGGCATTTGTTCAGGCGTTAACCGAGTTTCTGCCCGTGAGCAGCTCTGCTCACCTCGCACTCGCACCATGGCTGTTCGGCTGGCCCGACCAGGGACTGGCCTTCGACATCGCGCTGCACTTCGGCACGCTGCTGGCGATTCTGATCTACTTCATGCGCGACTGGCTGCAGATTCTGGGGCAGGCGGCGGGCATTGGATACAGCCCGGATCCCGAGCTTCGGCTCAACCGGTCGCTGTTGTGGTTAATCGTCCTCGGCACCATTCCCGTTGGGGTTGCGGGCCTTTTGCTGGAGAAAGTGATTGAAGAAGCGGTCCGGACCAATCACCTGATCATCGGCGTGATGCTGGTGGGCGTCGGCCTGCTGATGTTGTATGCCGACCGGGTCACGCGCGCTGACCGTGGCATCGGGACGGTCAGTTTAAAAGACGCCCTGATCATCGGACTGGCTCAGGCGCTGGCGGTAGTGCCGGGTACCTCGCGCAGCGGCATCACCATCACAGCCGGTCTGCTGCGGAACCTCGACCGGAGGTCGGCCGCCCGGTTCTCCTTCCTGTTGTCGACACCGGCGATTTCGGCTGCGGCCCTGAAGTCCTTCTACGAACTGTACAAAGCGGGGGGCATTCCGCCCGAGATGCAGATGCAGTTTCTGGTGGGTGTTTTGGTCAGCGCTATCGTGGGTTCGGCAGTCATCGCGTTCTTCCTGAAGTACCTCCGGTCGAACAGTCTCAGACCATTCATCTATTACCGGATTGCATTTGGCATAATGGTGATCGCTCTGGCTCTCCGCTAAACGCGGAATGAAAGTATTGGGACCCACACGACATCCCCGCCTCAACGAGGGAATAGGCCTTGTGTTGCTTGCGTTCGGGATCGCGCTCACCTGTGCGCTGGTTTCGTTCCATCCTCTTGATCCTTCGTGGAATACGGCCACTTCCGGCGCCAAAGCGATGAACCTCATCGGCCGCGTCGGCGCTATTTCCGCAGACCTGCTGCTACAGGTTGCAGGGGTCGGATCATTCACCATTCCGCTGCTTCTTGTGGCTCTGGCCTGGAAGTGGTTCCGCTCCGATCCCATCGAAGCGCAGTTCTTCAAGGTGTCGGGAGCCATTTGCCTGGTTTTGGGCGTTTGCACCGCGCTGTCGCTTGGACCCATGTGGCGGCCCTTTGGCGGTACCGTCGCGGCGGGTGGCCTGCTGGGACGGCTGATCGCCGATTACCTGATCTCCGAACTGAATCTGCCAGGCGCGATCCTGGTCACACTCTTCAGCATCATTCTTTCTCTCTACGTAGTCTCGACGTTCTCTTTGAATCTGGTTTGGGACTGGCTTGCTCCGCTTCGCGCTGCAATCGCCCGAATGTCTGCCCGGTACAGCGCCTGGCGGGATCGCCGGCGCCATGAGGCGCAGGAACGCCGGGCTGCCCGCAACGCGGAGAAGGCTCGGCTGGCCGCGGAGAAGGAGGCCGAACGGGCGGAGAAGAAGGCTCGCAAGGTTCGCGCTCGCAGGGCACCTGACGAATTGGCTCATCCCGAGCCCGCGCCCGTCACTTATGCCGAGGTCATGTCAGACGACCGTACGCGCCGCGCCGCTCCAGCGACCGTCAACACTACCCGGCCGCCGTGGGATTCCGACACTGCGCGGGATGCTTTCGTCGATGACGCTGAGCCGGAAGAGCATGAAATTCCCATACACGCGCTGGAAGATTACCAGCCCGTTGCCGCCGGATCATTGCCTCCGCCTCCGCCTCCCGCGGCTGCGGCGGCACAGGTAAAGCCGGGGCGTCCGGCAGCTGGCCCTCCCGCAAAGAAGGTCAAGTCCTTCTTCACGATTCCTTCCACCACGCTGCTCCAGGAACCACAGGCGCGCCCGCCTTACGATTCGCAGGAACTGAAGGACATCGCGGCTCGCATCAAAAGCAGGTTTGAGGAGTTCAACGTCACGGGCTCGGTGGTGCAGATCAACCCCGGTCCGGTTGTCACTACGTTTGAATACAAGCCTGAAGCCGGGGTGAAGTACAGCAAGATCACGAATCTGACCGAGGATCTCTGCCTCGGACTGCAGGCCGAATCGATTCTGATTGAGCGCATTCCGGGTAAGCCGACTGTTGGAATCGAGGTGCCCAACTCGCGCCGCGAGGTGATCAGCCTGCGCCAGATCCTGGAGTCGGACGAGTTCCGTAACTCTCCATCGCCCTTGACCATCTCGGTGGGCAAGGATATCAGCGGACGCATCAAAGTGACGGCGCTCGATTCCATGCCTCACCTGCTGATTGCCGGTTCCACCGGCTCGGGCAAATCGGTGATGCTGAACACGATGATCATGTCGATTCTGTACAAGTCGACGCCGGATGAAGTACGCATGATCATGGTGGATCCCAAGCGTGTCGAACTCGGGATTTATGAAGGTATTCCGCATCTGCTGACGCCTGTGATCACGGATCCACGCAAGGCGACCAACGCGCTTCGCAATGCGGTGCTGGAGATGGAGCGGCGTCTGAAGCTGATGGCTTCCCAGGGCGCGCGCAACATCGATCAGTTCAACAAGAAGGTTCGCGCGAAGGCGGCGCAGCCCCGCAGCTTGTTCGACGAGACGGGTGTCGAGCGTATAGAAGAGGTGCTGGAAACGCTGCCCTACATCCTGATCATCATCGACGAGCTGGCCGATTTGATGATGCTGGAACGTGCGGGTGTGGAGGAGAACGTCACGCGTCTGGCGCAGATGGCCCGGGCGGTCGGCATGCACCTTGTGCTGGCGACGCAGCGGCCGAGCGTGGATGTAATCACGGGTCTGATCAAGGCAAATTTCCCGGCTCGTATGAGCTTCCGTGTGGCGACTCGTGTGGATTCCCGGACGGTGCTCGATGTCATGGGCGCCGAGCATCTCCTGGGCAAGGGCGACATGTTGTTCCTGCCTCCGGGCTCGTCGCGGCTGACGCGCGTTCATGGTGCGTATGTTGGCGAGACGGAGATTGAGAGCGTCGTGGCGAACTGGAAGGCGCAGGGTCCGGCCGATTACGACCAGAGTTACCTGTTGACACCGCCCAGCGATGAAGAGGGCGAGCCTGAGGAAGAGTTCGACGGCAACGAAGATCCGATGTACCATGATGCGGTTCGCGTGGTGCTGGAGTTGGGCAAAGCGTCGACCTCGACGCTGCAGCGCCGTCTGCGGCTCGGCTATGGACGTGCGGCTCGTATTCTCGACATGATGCAGAGGGAAGGCATCATCGGCCCGCCCGATGGTCCGCGTCCGCGCGAGGTGTTGAAGCGGCCGGACTGGCTGCAGGAAGTCGACCACCAGCTTCGCTAATATGACGGTATGGCGATCCTGACCGGCAAACTGACCATCGAAGACTTCGAACGTCTGCCCCAGGAAGAGGCTGACTTCAGGGAACTGGTGGACGGGGAGTTAGTCGACGTGTCTGGCAACACACCGCAACACAACTGGATTCGCGATGGACTGATTGCCCGGCTGAAGCCAATAGTGGCTGCGGGCAAGCTGGGCATGGTGATCGGCGAGCAGGAATATGACTTCGGCGGCAATGCTCACGGGCCGGATCTCAGCTTCTTTGGTCTTGAGAAACTGGGGATGCTGGAGTGGAAGCGGAGGGTGCAGCGCTTTGTTCCCGATCTCGCGGTGGAAGTCGCGTCTCCGAACGATACCTACAGCCAGTTGCGGCGTAAGAAGAAGCGCTACCGCGACTCTGGCACCGCCGAGGTCTGGTTGATTGAGCCCGAGGCTCAGGAAGTGACGGTCTGTACCGCTCGTGGGGAAGTTTCGCTCACTGGTGATGACGAGCTCAGCACGCCGCTGATTCCGGGCTTCCGGATCAAGGTCTCGGAGCTCTTCGAGCTGTAGTCATCATGTGGCTTCTGCTCGCGGTGCTGGCGCAGTTCGAGCTCCAGGGTCGGCTTGAGCCTCCGGTGCGGGCGTCGGTTTCATTGCATGCTGCGTCGTCTCCCTTCAGTGTGTCGGCTCTGGCGGGGCCGGATGGCACCTTCCGCTTTCGCGGTCTCGATCCAGGCTCGTACACGATCGCAGTGTTCGTGCCGGGCAGCGGGGAGATGCGGCAGACGTTCGACATTGGTCCGGCTGGCGCGGACAAGCGCGGACGGGTGCGGCGCACCTTCACTCTGTCGGCGGAACTGATGAACCGCGAGGCCGCGCACCAGGTGTCGGCGCGGGCGCTGGCGATTCCGGAGCGGGCAAAGCGCGAGTATGAGGAAGCGCAGCGGTGTCTGGCAAAGCGTGACATCGCGGGCGCCATCGAGCGGCTGGACCGCGCTGTGGAAATCGCGCCCAGCTACGCGGCTGCGTGGAACAACCTTGGCACCATTGCGTATCAGACGCAGCGCTTCCCCGATGCCGAGCGCAACTTCCGCCGCGCGCTGGAAGCGGATCCCGATTCCTATGAGCCGCTTGTCAATCTGGGTGGTGTGCTCATCAACAACAGCAATCTGGAGGAAGCGTGGAAGTACAACGTGTATGCCGTGCTGCGGCGCCCGGGCGATGCGCTGGCACAGGCGCAGCTCGGGATGACGTACCTCGGGCTGAATAAGCTGGACCTGGCGGAGAAGCATCTGCTGGAAGCGGTGCGACTCGACCCCGGCCATTTCTCTCACCCGCAACTGCAGCTGGCACAGCTTTATCTGCGCAAAGGGGATCGCGCGAACGCGGCAAAGCAGGTTGAAGCTTTTCGGGTTCTGCACCCGGACTGGCATCGCTGATACGATATCGGCGTATGACACGTCGAAACTTCGTCCCGGCGTTTGCCGGAATTGCCATGGCCGCGTCCGCTCAGGATGCTACGCCGAAGCGCCGGCCCGGCAAGCTGAAGCAGGCTATCTGCCCCGGTGCGCTGGGCAAAATGTCGCTGGAAGACAAGTGCAAGACCATCGCCGAACTGGGTCTGTACGGCATCGATCTGGTGGGTCCGAAGGACTGGCCCACGCTACAGAAGTACGGCCTGATCCCTACCATGTGTCCGGGCGGCGGAACGATTCCGGTCGGCCTGAACCGCGTGGAGAATCACGATCGTTTCGAGAAGCCGGTGCACGATCTCATCGACCAGTGCGCCGTTGCCAAAGTGCCGAACCTGATCGGGCTGGTGGGCTCGCGGGCGAAGCAGCCGGTGGAACAGGGCATCGAGAACTGCGTCAAGTTCTGCAACAAGATCAAGTCGCACCTGGAAGACAAGCAGGTGACCTTCTGCATTGAGTACCTCAACAGCAAGGTGAATCATCCGGACTACGATTTCGACCACATGAGCTATGGCGTCGAGGTCTGCAAGCGCTCCGGTTCGTCGCGCGTCAGGATTTTGTACGACATGTATCACGTGCAGATCATGGAAGGCGACATCATCCGCATGGCGAAGGCGAACCTGCAGTACATCGGCCATCTCCACACGGCAGGCAATCCCGGCCGGCATGAGATGGACGACTCGCAGGAGATGAACTACCGCGGCATCGCGAAGGCGCTGGTCGACATGGGCTACAGCGGCTACATCTCCCACGAGTACTCGCCTACGCGGGATCCGCTCACCTCGCTTAAGGAAACGCTGGCCATCTTCGACATCGCGTAAACAGTTTGTTGTGTGGGCGGCGCTGCCTTCGTGCCGTCCACTCTTCGGAAGCCATGCCCGAACCTCTGCTGTCGCGGTACGAAGTTCGCGAACACACAAGCCCGTTGTTCCGATGGCTGTTTCACGGGAACCGGCTGGACGTGTCGCATCCTTACGAGACGGCCGCTCATCCCTGGTACAGCGTGCTGTGGCTGACCGGTGTCGACTATTTTTCGACGCTCGGATACCAGCCTGGAATCGCGTTGCTGGCCGCGGGCGCCATCTCTCCGATTGCCACCGGAATCCTGGTGCTGGTGACGCTGTTCTGCGCGTTGCCGGTCTACTCGCAGGTGGCGGGGCGTTCTTATGTTGGGCAGGGCTCCATCGCCATGCTGGAGAACCTTCTCCAGGGCTGGTGGGGCAAGCTGTTCGTGCTGGTGCTGCTGGGCTTCGCCGCGACGGACTTCGTCATCACTATGACGCTGTCGGCGGCAGACGCGACGCAGCACGCGATGGAGAATCCGTTCCTGCATCCTTATCTTGCCGACGCGCGGATGATCCTGACGCTCGGACTGCTGGCGATGCTGGGCGCGGTGTTTCTTGCCGGCTTCAATGAAGCGATCGGGCTGGCGGCATTCGTCGCGATCCCTTATATTCTGCTGAACGTTGTGGTGCTGGTGCGCGCGTTCATCGAGATATGGCATCACCCGGAGGCGTTGCCGAACTGGCAGGCGGCGCTGATGGCTCGCGGCACGGACTGGGGCGGGATCCTGCTGGCCGCGGCAATCATCTTCCCGAGGCTCGCGCTGGGACTCAGCGGCTTTGAGACCGGTGTGTCGGTGATGCCTCTGATCCAGGGAGAGGTGCCGCACGGACGTGTCGCCAACACGCGTAAGCTGCTGGCTGCCGCGGCGCTGATCATGAGCGTGCTGCTGGTTGCGTCGAGCTTTGCCACCACGCTGCTGATCCCCGAATCGGCGTACAAGGCAGGGGGTAAGGCGAGCGGACGCGCGATCGCGTACCTGGCGCACGGGCTTCTGGGCGACGTGTTCGGCACGGTGTATGACGCCTCGACGATCCTCATCCTGTGGTTCGCTGGCGCGTCGGCCATGGCCGGCCTGCTGCACCTGATCCCGCGCTATCTGCCGCGCTTCGGCATGGCTCCGATGTGGGTCGCTTACCCGAGACCGCTGGTGCTGGTGCTGTTCTCGATCGCGGTGGTTGTCACCATCGTATTCCGCGCCGATGTGGAGGCGCAGGGCGGCGCGTATGCGACGGGCGTGCTGGTACTGATGCTGTCGGCGTCCATTGCGGCGGCGATTGCGCTGGGTCATGAACACCGGCGCGGCATGAGCATCTACGCCTGGGTGGTGGCGGCGATCTTTGCCTACACGCTTGTTGACAACGTGCATGAACGGCCGGACGGCATCATCATTGCGAGCATCTTCATCCTGCTTACGCTGACCGTCAGCGGTGTCAGCCGTTACATCCGCGCCACAGAGCTTCGCGTCTCAGAGATCTGCTTCACGGACCCGGAGTCGGAAGAACTTTGGCAGTCGATCCTGTGCAAGAAGGTGAATCTGGCGCCCCTGCGGACGCTGGATGACGCCTCCTGCGAGGCCAAGGAACGCGAGATCCGGAAGCACTACATAGTGGACGGTCCGGTGGCGTTTCTGAATGTCGGCCTGGTCGATAACCGGAGCGAATTTCTGGCTCCGCTGCGGGTGCAGGTCCTGAAGCAGGGCGGGCATTACGCGATCCATGTTTCCGGGGCGAACGCCACTGCCAACACCATCGCGTATATCAGCGAACTGGTGGACCCGATATCGATCTTTCTCGGGCTGACTCGTCTGCCGCCTGTGACGCAGGCGATTCGCTTCCTGCTGTTCGGCGAGGGCGAGGTCGGGCTGCTGGTCTATACGATTCTGCTGCGCTACTGGGAGATGACTCCGGAGGAAGACGTCCGTCCGAACATCTTCCTCATGAGTAACTGACGTGTAAACAAGAAAGCCTCGGACCGGTTGTTGCCGGTTCGAGGCTTTCCTGGCGGGTCTGGGGACCCGCCAGGAAAGCCTCGAAC
>Ga0163150_10001077_pt1 | contig 48356 bp, 31 predicted proteins | sample OliLakLV19P2IB_FD_148628 | JGI IMG/M metagenome (GOLD analysis project Ga0163150, IMG submission 148628) | Freshwater microbial mat bacterial communities from Lake Vanda, McMurdo Dry Valleys, Antarctica - Oligotrophic Lake LV.19.P2.IB | ecosystem: Environmental > Aquatic > Freshwater > Lake >... | reverse complement strand
GTCCACGGTCGTTTCGCCTGCTTGAAAAAACGCCTGCGGCGATGATGTCATTGGTCAATTCTCTCTATACTCTAAACTTTCCCCAAGGCCGATTTACCGCATGTTTCGCCGACCACGATAGTCCACCCCTTCGAACTTCGTTACTGTGTGGCTCTCTGTTGGTTAACTGGGCACAAATAGGACACTCCTTCTTGTTCTCTAAACTGGCGAAAATCGCGGACCAGACTCACAGCTTCATCTTCCAGAAGCAGCAAGAGCCCGAATAACGCAACAGCCAAACAAAGCCCGCACGGCTTCGGCCGGGCGGTCTCTTCTTGTATTTTTGGGAGGACCCATACACAGATGAAATCGACTACGTTGACAATTGTCGTGCCATGATCGGGATGAGTTGACGAAGATCTTTGGGAATCCTGGGTCTGCCGATCTGTCGCGATTTCCAACGCCAGAACAGTTTGAAGTCTTGGCGATGCCATCGAGTGAAGGTTTCCGGTCGAACCGCGACCAATGCTTCCTTCCAATCGAACCGTCTTGCCGCCAAGACCATCGCGAGCCGGGTGGCATCAGTGGCCCGCCGATGTGGGACTTGAAGTTCTTGGTAGAGGGCCAACTGTTTCCGCAAGAAGAGATTCTCAGCGGCGAGAACGGAGCTGGACTGGAGGAGACTGCCCAGGAATCGGATGAGGTCCAAACTGAGGTAGTAAAGGGTCAAGAAGGCGCGCGAAAAGGTATCGCGTAGCGTGGGACCAGAGTCCCATACGGACGCTTGAAAATTAGCCAACGAACTCGGCATCAAGCTGGAAAACCCCTGGATGCGGACACGATCATCCGCAGGACCGCTTTAGCTTAAAGCAGTCAAGTTCGTTAGGTAGGTCAAGGCTAAAGTCTCCTACTTGAGATCAAGAGCCAACAAAGTCTTTCGGTCTCGCAGGTAGAGTTTCGTACCAACGAGCGAAGGGGGAGTCCATGCTTTGCTGGACAGTATTGAAACCTTGGATGTGATCTTCAATCCGTGACTGTCTATGTTGGCGAGAGACAACTGCCCATCCTCGTCGAGGAGAATGAATTTGTCGTCCGAGTAAAGAAGTGTAGTTTTTGGGAGAGTGCGATCCTGCCAGAGGATCTTCCCAGTTTTGACATCAATCGCCGTCATGAAAGCGGGTCCAAAGTCTCCGCTGGAACCAAAGAAACAACCACCCCTGCGGATCACATTACCGTGATGAATACGCATTTTGTTGTTGAACCAGATTTCCTGCGCCTGAGTCTTGCCATTTTGTTTTGACAACTTGAGCAGACGACTGCCTCCGTTGTACGCACTGGAGTAGAAAAGCAGATTGCCTGCGCTCCAAACTGGAGTGAACACAATGTGATCTCCGATCACATCATGAGGTACACTCCAAAGAAGATCCCCCCTTCTTGGATCAACTCCAGCGATGATTTTGTGCATGAGAACGACCAGTTGGTCCTCCCCGTCCAAGCGAATGAGCGTCGGTGAAGAGTGAGAATTCTGAAAATCCTGCCCTTTCCAAATGACCGATCCGTCCTTCTGTTTGAACGCCACAATACCATGTCCTGGACCACCCACAGGAACAATCACCAGATCTCGGTAAGCGATGGGACTGGAAGAGTAACCGCGAACAAGGACGGTGCCATTGAACTCCTTGTAGAGATCGTGAGACCAAACCAAGCTTCCAGTTTTCTTGTCGAGACAATGCAACTGGCCTCTGGCGCCGGTAGTGAAGACCCACATCCCAACAACCAGAGGGGTAGAATGGGGTCCCGGTCCTTTGTCAATGTTCATGTCCTTGAGGAAAATCACTTCATAGGCAAACTCCCACAGGGTCTTACCCGTCTTGGCCTCCAGGGCCAACACAACTTCCTGGTTACCCCGGTGAACCATTGTAAACAACCAGCCACCTTCAACAGCGATTCCGGAATAGCCGTCTCCTAGTTCACGGCTCCAAAGTCGGTGGGGACCTTCATCAGGCCAGGATGTTGCCAGCCCCTTCGAATCAAGAATGAAGTTGCGATGAGGTCCGCCCCACTGAGGCCAGTTTGCAGCGCCCAATGAGGTTGCCACTACCGGAAAAACCGCTGCGAGCAGCCAGAGCAGGGTCTTTAATCGTGAGCTCCGAGGCGTGGCCTGGGCGGTTATAGCCAAATGATTTCTCCTTCCTATGAGGCAGATTCAACTAAAGATCCACTGTTGCCGGAGAGCAGTGTTCGCAGATAAACCCGACAAATCCCGGCGGTCAACCGCAGTGAGTCCCAATGTGCTGGCCGATCAGCATGCGGATGCCGATTCGCGACAGGTAGGCGCTCTCCAGGAACTCTTGAATTCCCGAGTCTGCCTCGTTAGCGCCCAGGGTTTGTTTCAATTCCCGGATTCCCTGAGCCAGAATCGAAACCACATTGTTATGGCGCTGTTTGATGTGTTCCATCAGCTGAGTGAAGCGCGTTTCAACCTCTGAAGTTCGAGGGCGAGGGAATTCCACCAGTTCTACGGTCGACTCGAGGTACAAGTCGCGCAAGCTTAACCGAGCGCATCTCTGACAAACCAGAGATTCCAGTTCCTTAACCCGATGCGCCACCCGCACTGGCGGCTTTTGATGCAAACTGGGCCGCCGACAACAAGGTTGCAGGGCAAGGATTCGAACCAAAGTCGCACAACTGCTGCAGCGTCACAGGTCTCTGTTTGGTCTGGGCTAGTGAACTGAATTGTTTCGTAAGAAGAGTTGGTGGTCGCTGAGATCATTTTCGTCCTGCCGCCCAATCGATCCCGTCAACTCAAAAGTGGCGGCCCTGAATCTCACCCGTCACGATGATGCATAAATTGTCGCTTTTGGGGGTCTTGTCTGCCCATGACTGATTATGGCCGGACTCGTTAGAACCGGACCTTGATATCCGGGCGGTTCGCCAGATGCACCGTGTCCACGAAGCGAACCTTGCGTTCCGCCAGATTCATCACCAGCGAATGCGTGCGCACGCCGTCGCCAAAAAAGCGCACTCCCTTGAGCAGCGAGCCATCCGTGACTCCAGTCGCGGCAAAGACAATGTTCTTGGCCGGCGCCAGATCTTCGGTCGAATAGACGCGCTTCGCATCCTTGATTCCCATCTGGCGCATCCGTTCGGCCTGCTTGTCGTCCTTCACCACCAGCCTTGCCTGGATCTCACCGTTCAGGCATCGTAACGCTGCGGCGGTCAGCACCCCTTCCGGTGCTCCGCCAATTCCCATCACGGCATGCACACCCGTTCCTCTCAAAGCCACGCTGATCCCGGCCGAAAGGTCTCCGTCTCCGATGAGCTTGATGCGGGCACCCGCTTCGCGGATCTCCTGGATCAACTGGGCGTGCCTGGGCCGGTCTAACACGATGACCACCAGATTCTCCACCTCCCGGTCCAGGCGTCTGGCTATCGCACGCAGGTTGTCTTTAACCGGTGCGTCCAGATTCACCGCTCCCTTCGAGGATGGGCCCACGATGATCTTTTCCATGTAACAGTCCGGCGCATGCAGCAAACCGCCTTTCTCGGAACTGGCCAGTACCGCGATGGCTCCCGGTGCTCCCATCGCACAGAGGTTGGTTCCCTCCAGCGGGTCGACCGCAATGTCCACTTCATGAAAGTTGTTCCCCGGTTTCTTCGTCCCGACCTTCTCGCCGATAAACAGCATAGGCGCCTCATCGCGTTCCCCTTCTCCGATGACAATCGTGCCACTCATCGGAATGGTCTCCATGCTGGCACGCATGGCTTCCACGGCTGCCTGGTCCGAGAACTTCCGGTCTCCAATGCCCATGGTCTTGGCCGCGGCTATGGCTCCTTCTTCAACCACCTTCAGGAATTCACGGGATAGGTCTTGTTCCATAGACTCCCTCACTTTTCAGATACTGATCTTGGGCCCTACTTGATAACTTAGTTCGACCCCGACACAGAGAGAGGCGATTTCATCACTGGGCTGGGATAGCAGTCAAATACTCGATCAGCCCATCCAGGTCGCGAGCGCTGAGGTTGTAGGCCGGCATCATCGTCTCGGGCGAATGGCGCTTGGGGCTGAGGATCTGGACTTTGATCCACTCCTTGGTTCGCCGGCCCACCAGACCGTTCAGCCCCGGGCCTAACTGCACCCCGACGCCATTGACGATATGACACAGGCCACATTGCTCTTGCTGATAAATCATGGCTCCCTCCAAGTCCTTATCGGGAGCTGATTCCAGGTCCGTGGCATTCCCGGGTGTCAGCGTTAGCAAGAAGGCCGCCAGCGCTGAGAGTTGAGCATCGCTCAGATGAATCGGCGGCATTGAGGTTCCTGGAACCATCTGGGCAGGGTTCTTGAAGTGCCCCACCATCCATCCCACGGACCGCTTGATCGGCGTGGTGGACAGATTCGGCCCCACTTTTGCCTTCCCGTCCGTGAGGTTATGACAGCTGCCGCATTGTTCCTTGCGGTAGTATCCAATTCCTGCCAGGACTTCGGGTGACAGTTGCTGCCACCCTTCCACCGCCGTCACGCTCTCGGCAGATCCGACGGTGGGTTTCGGAGTGGTCACGATCGCGGTGACGGTGAGGCCAGTCCAGCCAATGGCCGCCAGTGCGACGGAACTGAAGGCGACTGTTCGCTGAGCCAGTCGTTTGGCCACTCCCCGATCGAGGAACGGCACGAGCAACAGGGCGAGGATCGCCCCCGTAGGCAGCACAACGCTCCCCAGCACCTCCAGCGGCCCCTCGCAGAACTTCAGGATCTGAAACAGAAACAGAAAATACCAGTCCGGGCGGGGAATGTAAGTCGTGTCGGTCGGGTCGGCCAGCCGCTCCAGAGGGACTTTGACAGCAACTGCCATCACGAACAAAATGATGAAGGCAGCAAAGATGGTGAGGGTGTCCTTGAAGACCTGTTCCGGGAAAAACTTCTTGGGGGGACGGTTGTCCCCCGGTGCGGGCGCAACCCCGTGCTTGCGGACCAGGTAGACATGAAAGACGATCAAGAATGTGGTGACGGGCGGCAACAACAGGACGTGCAAGGCAAAGAACCGCGCAAAGGTGACGACGCCTATGCTGTCTTCTCCTCCAAGCAGTCGCGTCAAATAAGGGCCCACCAACGGCGCCTTGCTGGCGATCTGCGTCGTGACCATCGTTCCCCAGTAGGCCCGGTTGTCCCACGGCAGCAGGTATCCGGTGAGTCCGTAGGCCAGCGTCAGAAGCAGCAAGACGATTCCCACTCCCCAGGTGGCTTCCCTCGGCTTCTTGTAAGCAACCTGCGTCATGTGCAGCACGACCACCACAATCATCATGCTGGCGCCCCAGTGATGGAGGCCGCGGATCAGAGCCCCGCCCGTGAGTTCGCTCACAATGTACTTCAAGCTGTTGTAGGCGTCGCCTGGCGTGGGTGCATAGTTGAAGGCCAGGAGTAATCCCGTGAAGGCCTGCACCAGGAATAGAAACACCGCCACACTGCCAAAGACTTGGTGCCAGCCGCTGGAGGCTGGGATCTCTTCGAACAGGAAGTTCTTGACGGCGCTCTCCAGGCCCGTGCGATGCTCAATCCAATCAACCAGCCGCTGCAACATCCTCACGAGGCTGCCTCCCCAGCTTGCCGGACTGGACCCAGCAGCAGCTTGTCTCCTTCCACTTTTACCTCAAAGCGATCCAGGGCTCGTGGAGCAGGACCGGTCAGCACCTGGCCTTCAATGGAAAACGTGGAAGCGTGGCAGGGACAGAGGAATTCGTTTTTCTTCGCTACCCAATGGACGGCGCAGCCCAGGTGCGGACACTGAGGCGAAAAAGCCACGACTTCGTCTCCCGCCATCTTCACCACCCAGGCATTGCTTTTTTCGCTGGTCACCTTCCAGCCGTCAACGCGATTCTTTCGAAAGACAAACTCGTTGGGGGTTCCGAGCTTCAGTTGAGTGAGCGTTCCCGCTTCAACCCAGTCCTGTTCCTTCCTGGGGCGTGGAGGCCACAACAGGTACACGGCTGCTGGGATTCCCAGTACCAACCCGATCAGGGCCCAGACGGCGTAAATGAAAACCAAGTAAAAAGTTCTACGATTCAAGGGAGTTCTGACCTCGGGCGAGCGCCATGAGTTGGGCAGATCCAGGAACGAGGCAGGAGGACAGGGCCATTTCGTCATCGAGTGGTAAATTTGAACAATGTGTTCAGATTTTGACCCGGCAACGACACACCAAGCCCCACGCTCTCCCCTCTTCCTTGTTACTGTGGGACAATGGAAGAGTGGCACCGGTACTCTCTTACAGGTTTTCCGAGCAGATGTGAGTCGGTTTGACGGAGAAAACTCACTAGGCTTTCAAGAGCTGTCCTGCGAGATTGTTGTCTCCTCCCACGTCGGTTAATCTGAAGTTCCGGCCTTGGAAAAGGTAGGTCAGTTTCTTGTCGTCAAGACCAAGCAACGCGAGGATCGTGGCATGCAGATCGTGAACATGAACGGGGTCCTTGACGGCTCTCAGCCCAATCTCATCGGTCGCACCGATCACCTTGCCGCCCTGGATACCGCCTCCGGCCATCCAAACGGTAAATCCGTAGGGATTGTGATCGCGGCCGCCTCCCACACCCCCATTGGCATTGCCATCCGTCATCGGGGTCCGGCCGAAATCGCCGCCCCAGATGACCAGTGTGCTTTCCAATAAACCGCGCTGCTTGAGATCGGTCAGCAACCCGGCAATTGGCTTGTCTACCTGGCGAGCCATCTTTTGATGGTTCTTGTCACAGAGGTTGTGACCGTCCCAATCCGGACCATTGCCACTTCCGGAATAGATTTGAATGAACCGGACACCCCGTTCGACCATGCGCCTGGCCAGCAGACACTTGGTCCCGAAATCCCCGCTCACCTCTTCATCGATACCGTAAAGCTTCCTGGTCGCGGCTGTTTCCTTGGCGAGGTCGGTCATCTCCGGAGCGTTAGTTTGCATGCGAAACGCCAGCTCGTAGGCTGCGATTCGGGCGGACAAGTTTGAGTCGTCGGCCCGTGTTTCCATATGCTTTTCGTTATACCACTTCAGCATGTCGAGCATCCCGCGCTGTTCCTGAAGGTTTAGCCCAGATGGAGGTTTGATGTTCAATAAGGGACTTCCTTCGGTTCGCAGAACGGTTCCCTGATACATGGCGGGAAGAAACCCAGAGCCGTAAACGGGTGGTCCTGCCTTGGTGCTCCCTTGCAACATCACGATGTAGGCGGGCAGATTCTGGCCTTCCGTTCCCAATCCGTAAACGACCCAAGAGCCCATGCTGGGGAAGCCAAGACGGAGCGACCCGGCATTCATCATGTTCAGTGCGATGGAGTGAGTAAAACCGTCATGGTGGCAAGAGCGGATGACGGCCAAGTCATCGACGTGCTGCGCGACATTCTCGAACAGATCGGAGACCTCAATGCCCGACTGGCCATACTTCTTGAACGTGCGCCGGGAAGCCATCAACGGCGCCTCGCTGGCCTTGGTGAATTGAAGCATCACATTGCTTAGGCTCGGTGGAGTCTTCTGTCCATCAAGGCGTTGGAGCACCGGCTTGGGATCAAAGGTATCGACGTGGCTAGCACCCCCGTGCATGAAGAGAAAAATCACGCTCTTAGCTTTAGCGGGAAAGTGGGACGACCTGGGGGCAAACGGGTTTACCAGAGTCGTTGAAGTCGCTGGGGAAGCCAGAAGGTTTTCCCTGTCCATCAGGTAACTAAGCGCTAGCATGCCGAAACCAGATCCAAGCCGCTCCAAGAAATTGCGGCGCGAATGAATCTGAGGTGTTGGCTGGCAGCCACAGGTGCTAATGCTCGTTTCCATTTAGGGTGACCTCTTACCTAATCGATATAAATGAATTCATTCAAGTTGATCAGCATCAGGCAAAACTCTTTGAGAGATTGCGGAGGGACTGGCTTCCCCGCGGTGCCTGAAAACTGGGCCTGCTGCGTTTCCTTTTTCTCGCGAAAGTATTGCAGGGCCTTTTGCCTTTCCGATTCTGACGGGCTCCGCCCAAGTCCAAGCCACCAGCCTCTTTCAATCCAAGCCTCAACCGAATTTCCCACTTCGCGGATGAGACGATGAGCGAATTCTCCTGCCTGCTTGACGACAAATTCGTTGTTGAGAAGGGCTAGTGCCTGAGGGGCAACATTGGTCGTGTCTCGTCGCGCACAACTGAAGGTACTCTCGGGCAGATCAAAGGTTTCAAACATGGGCAGACGAAATGACCGCTTCACATAAAGATAGACTCCACGACGCGTATGCTCGGCGGAGTCGAGGCTAACCGGCCACTGGCTTGCATCTTTGAGACCCGCCAGTTCCTCGCTGCTCAGAGGCGGGATCACCGGGGGGCCACCCATCTTGAGATTCAGCTTGCCAGAGACTGACAATAGCGCATCCCGCAGGATTTCCGCTTCGATACGCCTACGATTCATGCGCCACACGTAGTGGTTCTCGGCATCGATGTTGGCATTCTGAGAATCATACTGATTAGACATCTGGTAAGTGTTGGAAAGCATTATTAGGCGATGCATCGCCTTCATGCTCCAACCTCGCTCCACAAACTCTACAGCCAGCCAATCTAGGAGTTCCGGATGAGAAGGTGGATCCCCTTGTGTTCCAAAATCATTCGCAGTACCTACTATCCCTCGCCCAAAATGTCCCTGCCACAGCCGGTTCACCATCACTCGCGCAGTCAATGGGTGATCAGTTTGCGTCAACCACAGTGCAAACTCTTTTCTCCGTTGCGGCACAAAAGGTCTCGCGGATGATTCGGCAATATCATTCCCGTCACACAGCACCGAGGGGAAACCTGCTCCGACCTTATCGCCTTTGTTGCGAAAATCGCCTCGTTTTGCAACGTAGACATCCGGAGTCATGTCGGCATGACCAAGCACGGAAGCCGTTGGAATCCGTTTAGGCGTCTTAAGATAGGTTTCACCGATCTTCAAAATGAGGGAATGACGCTCCTGCTTTTCAAGTTGCGTGTATTCAGCGTCGATTGCTCCCTCTTTGATTCCTCCGATAGCAGTCTCGTATTCGCTGGCCAGATCTATCTCCTTCGGGGATCGCTTCTCGCTGGGAACCCGATTGGCTTCAACTACCTCGCGAGGCAGCCCTGCTTCTAAGCGTTCAATGATGCGCTTGCGGGCTTGGTCCCGGATACGCTCGACTGCGGCCCTCAGGTCATCCACGGCCAAAAGCTTCGGGAAGCTCTGCTTATAGTCGAAGACCCTCATCTCATCGACGATGGGAATTTCTTTCTCTTGACTCCCCGCGAAAATCGCTTGCATCCGGTAATAGTCTTTTTGCGGGATGGGATCGAACTTGTGATCATGGCAGCGGGCACAACCCATCGTCAGCCCGAGGAAGACGGCACCCGTTGTGTCGGCCATGTCAGCCAGTCGTTCTGACCTCAAGTATTCACCGTCCAGGCCGGACTCGTGCAGGACCGGTCCCAACGTATAAAGGCCCGTTGCAATTCGCGCTTCGAGATGCTCAAGCTTCCGCTTCGGCATCATGTAACTACCTTCCAGTTCCAACGTATCAGGCCACAATTCATCTCCTGCAATCTGTTCTTGGACGAACCGGTCGTAAGGCTTATCTTCATTGAAGGATTTGATCACGTAGTCACGATAACGCCAGGCATCCGGATAGTAGATGTCAGTTTCAAACCCGCCCGTATCGGCATAACGAACGACATCGAGCCAGTGGCGCCCCCAGAGCTCTCCGTAACGCGAAGACGCCAGAAGTTCATCGATCAGCCTGGCGTAAGCGTCAGGCGAACTGTCTTCGATAAACCGTTTCACTTGCTCCGGAGTCGGCGGCAATCCCCAGAGGTCAAAATAGGCCCTTCTGACAAGCGTGGACTTTGATGCCGGTGAGGCCGGTTTCAGGCTCTTGGAATCGAGCGTAAGCAGAATGAAGTTGTCAATAGGATTGCTGATCCACCTTTTATCTTTCACATCTGGAACGGCACGACGCAGTGGCTCGCGAAAAGCCCACCATGAAGGCTCAACTCTCTTGCCGCTCTGTTCCTCCCAGAGCGCTCCCTGATTGATCCAGTCGCGTAGCGAGGCCTGATCAGCTTCAGAGAGCGGGTCTTTTCCCGGTGGCATTCTCAGTTCACCACCACCGCTGACGACCTTGTACAGCAAACTCGATTCAGCTTTTCCCGGAACTACGGCAACTCCACGAGATCCTCCTTTCAACAGCGTATCCCGCTGGCGCAGATCCAACCCTGACATCTTCGCGGCGCCATGACAGGCAAAACAATGCGCCTCAAGGATTTGTTTTGCCGTCTTCTCGGGCAGCACTCTCGATTGAGCAAGAATCTCTGGATGGAAGAGTCCTGTCAGAAATAACAAGCAAAGGGATCGGCCCAGCAACATGCGTACTTTCTCCATAGCATTCAGCATCGTTGAACTACTCAGAAGTAGCATTGCCTAGCAACGCCGACGAAGGATAAAGAGGAACAGATGAAAAGCTAATGTTGCACAGGGAGCCAGGAGCGTCAAGCCAAAAGTTTATCGTTAAACCTAATCGGTGAATCCTGGCAGGCACGAAGCCCGCGAGTTCAGTTTAACGCTTGACCTTCATTTGTCAGCCGACTACAATCCCCGCCACTGAAACACGGTTCGACTTGATTGGAGCTGGGCCTACTGCTCACCACTACCCGAGTTGCAAGGTTTCCCGCATGAAAGCTGCAGAGATGCATTCGCTAAGAGCACCACTGGTCATCCGAGACGTCCCAGTCCCACCGCCAAACGAGCTTCTCGTCGACACCCACAGCAGCAGTGGGCGAATCTGAAAGGGATATTGGGGTGTTGTGTAATGGGGCATTCGCAGATTGCTTTAGCGTGCGGGCCTCGAATCTGTTTCGTCTTCCCTCGAAGGTTGCGCAATCAGGCTTTGGATCGTGTGGTGGTCGTTGTCAATGAGTGGTTTCAGATGAGCAATCCTAATCCAAGTGAGGTGCAGAGAACATGGAAAAGTTAGTGATCACAGTGACCTGCGATTCCACGATGTCGTACCCAAGGAATCCATACAATCCACAAGGTATTGAGGCGCTGGCCAGTGAGTACCTCCGTGGCGTTAATTCCGGTGCGGCCATTTGTCATTTGCATGGCCCCTACACCCTGGATGAAAAGATCAGGCCCGACGGAACCAAGTTGTCGGATCTAGACTTGCCAGGGTGGCAACACCTCAAAGATTTGATCACGGACCGATGCAAGCCGGTCATTCAATACGGAATTGCGAACGGTCGCTTTCCGCAGCGAGTCGAACTCATGAAACAGAGGCCTGACATGATGTCGATTTGCTTCAACGCTCACGATGAGTGTTTCCAGCCAGATCCCAATTATCCGCCTGTCGAGCTTTACGGAATCCACGACCGGGAGGAACTGGAGAAGTATTGCCGTTACACAAAAGAAAACGACGTTAAGCCGGAAGTAGAGGCTTTTCATTACGGCGCAGTCTGGAATGCTCGACGTTTGATCAATATGGGACTGCTGGCAACTCCCGTGTGGACCACTTTCTTTCTGGGTTGGCCAGGAGGATGCTGGACACCTCCTACGGTGGAGTCAATGCAGTATATGCATCACCACAAGCCGGCCGACTTCAACTATAGCGTTAGCGTCATGGACCCTCCAACTCATTGGCAGGTCTTGACCCAGTCCATCTTGTTAGGTGGGCATGTCCGCGTCGGCATGGAAGACAATCCGTATCTCGATCTCAACGGCACCTTTGCCAAGTCGAACGCGGAGCTGGTGGAAAAGATTGTCCGAATCGCAAAGGATTTGGGACGTGATATAGCCTCGCCGGAAGAAGCTCGGAAGATCACTGGGTTGGCCGTGTAGCGAGCAATCAAGCGTCCTGAGCAATTTCCTTCCCGTGTGCGGCCCGGAGGGTGGTCGCACCGGTGGTCAATGAACCTCCACTCTACACAGGAGATTCGATGCAGCGGAACATTGTAAAAGAAAGCTTGAAGAAGGGACTCACGGTTTTTGGGACTTCGCTGACGGACTGTATCGATCCCGAATTTGCGGTGCTGCTACAAGCGGCAGGGTTGGATTTTTTCTTTGTCGACACGGAACATTCACCAGCCAGCCACAGCCAAATTCAGGGAGTCTGCCGGGCTGCCCGATCGGTTGGAATCATTCCATTGGTGCGAGTTCCCCAGAACGAGTCTTTCCTGATTACTCGGGCTTTGGATGTGGGGGCGATGGGGTTGGTTATCCCAAGAGTTCATTCAGCCGAAGAGGGCCGGTCAGCAGTGGATTACATGAAATACCTTCCTCTCGGGAAAAGAGGCTTTGGCATGCGCAGCATCATGACAGATTATCGCTGGACCAACGCACCCGACGAAATGACCTCGGCTAATCGGGAGACCTTGGTGGTCCTCCAGATTGAGAGCACGGCAGGGTTGGAAAGCGTGGAACAAATTGCTTCCATCCCTGGAGTAGATGCTCTGATGATTGGGCCGTATGATCTTTCGATATCGATGGGAATCGCGGAACAATTTGACAACCCTCTTTTTTGGAAAGCAGTAGATCGCGTAATTGAAGCTTGTGAGCACTCTGGAATTGCCGCAGGTATTCAGTTTGGCAACATGTCTTTGTTGCAAGAAACGCAGCGGCGCGGGGCTCGCTTTCTACTTTATTCGAACGATGTTTCCGTCTTGTTGGATGGCTATAAGCAGGCCATGAGCACGCTGAAATCCGCTAGTTCTGCTTCTTTGAGCGAGTCCACAAAGCGCTCCTCTAACGTCCCTCTCCAGGAAACGGCCCCATCCCCTAAGCGATGATCTGGGGACAAACCGGTCATGGTCTTGGACCAGCAAGTGCTCTTCTCTCCACCTCGGCTTCGTGGCCACGATTCCTGGCAGATTCTGGCGGACACTTCGGTTGACTGAGATTTCCCAACTTGGACGAACGGAATATCTGGAAAACTCGCTGTTCCTCCTGGTCCTATTCTGTTGGTTTTTCTCTATACTTGACGCTCTCCCGATGAGCTATGAAGGCAATCCTCGCTAAAATATTTGAAGATATAGGTTTATCGTTAAACTTTTCAGTTGACACCATGAATGCTGTCATCGTAATTTTGGGTGTCCTCGTCCAAGATCGTCGAGAGCTATTGACATTTGCCGAAGTGGCATAGCCATGGTCCATTCGCGTCAGCATTGGTCGTTCATTTCCTCTCTGCCGATCCTCTTTTCGCTCTCTCTGCTGAACTTGAGTCAATCGGCCACCAGCCAGGAGAGAGGCGCTCCATTGCGCTTCGAAGCCGCGGTTCTTCCCATTCTTCAGGAAAAGTGTCTGGTCTGTCACGGTGCAACCCTCAAGCAGAACGGCCTGGACCTTCGCACTCGAGATAGCCTCTTAAAGGGTGGAGAGTCAGGACCGGCAGTCGTTTCAAGCTCAGCTAAAGATAGCTTGTTATACAAGAAGGTCAGCACGGGGGCGATGCCTCCAGGAGATCAAAAACTGAGCCCGGGGGAGATAGCCAGCATCCAGCAATGGATTGATTCTGGTGCCCTCCAACAAGGGGAAGATCCAGAATCAGTCAAGAGGCAACCCCTTGGTAAACAAGTTACTGAGCAGGAAATGATGGTTGCAATTTTCCAGTCCAAATGTATCACCTGTCATGGAAAGTGGGTTAAGGAGGGCGATCTCGATCTAAGGACGCGCGCGGGTTATTTGAAGGGGGGCAAGTCTGGGCCGGCGATTGTTCCGGGAAAACGAGAGAAGAGCCTTGCCTACTTGCGCATCGTAGCTGGAGAAATGCCACCGAAAGTGGCAAAAGGATCTCCTCACTACGTTCGTCCGGTGACGGCTAGTGAGACGGAGAAACTCCAGCAATGGATTGCGGATGGGGCACCGGCCAATGTGGAAGAGGCGCTGGTTGATGAGAACGGATCAGATCCGCTCGTCAGTGCAAAGGATCGTCAGTTCTGGTCATTTCAGCCTCCAAAATACCCATCAATTCCAAGCGTGACCAGCCAACGGGTACGAACCCCGATTGACGCCTTTGTTTTGAAGAAGCTCGAGAGCCAAGGACTGACTTTTTCGCCTGACGCTGAGCCACTCAAGTTGTTGCGTCGAGCCTATTTTGATTCGACCGGACTGCCCCCTTCACCTGCGGACATAGTTGCCTTTCTAAAAGACACCCGTCCTGACGCCTACGAACACTTGATCGATCGCCTGTTAGCATCGCCACACTATGGAGAGCGGTGGGGAAAATACTGGTTGGACGCTGCCGGATATGCCGACTCGCACGGAAAGATCGATGCGGATCGGGTTCGGCCCAATGCTTGGCGTTATCGGGACTATGTCATTCGCTCCATGAACGATGACAAACCGTATGACCGGTTTTTGGTGGAGCAGATTGCGGGGGATGAGCTTTTCGACTACAAAGCCGCCAAACAGTTGACAGCAGCTCAGCGGGATTACCTGGTAGCAACGGGATTTCTAAGGACTGCGGCAGATGATACAGATGAAGCGGTGCTGAACCTTGTGCCTTATCGCTTGGCAGTCCTGGCAGACCAAGTGAATATCTTCAGCTCCGCCGTAATGGGACTCACGATGGAATGTGCTCGCTGCCACACTCACAAGTACGATCCCCTTCCACATCGCGATTACTACCGCTTCAGTGCAATCTTTCAGACAGCGCTAGATCCCTTTGACTGGAGAATATCAAGCACTGTGGTCTATGCAGGGGAAGAGGGGCAAGTCCCGATCCCACTCCGTTATCAGCGCTCCCTGAACCTGGCGCCCGAATCCGAGGTGCAAGCAGTAGAAGAGTTCAACGCGCCTATTCTGGAAGAGATTCGACGGTTAGAATCCAACCTGGAAGCCAAGTCAAAGCCCCTCAGGGAGAAATTATTAGAAGAGAAGCTTGAAATACTTCCTGAGGGAGTGCGGAAAGACCTGCGCAAAGCAATCGATACTCCCAAGGATAGGCGTTCGGTCCTGGAGCACTACCTGACTGACAAATTTGCTGCTTCCCTAAGAATAGAGCCCAAGGAGTTAGCGGAGAAGTTTAAGGACTACAAGAACGATGCCGAAATCACGCGGAAAGCGATTCAGGAAGCCAGGAAAAAGTTACAGCCTGCTCCACAGATTCGGGCGCTCTTTGATGTTGGAGGAGAGCCTACCCCCGCATATATCTTCCAGCGCGGTGACTATCTACAGGCCAGAGCGAGAGTCGGCCCCGGAGTCCCCTCGGTACTTAGTGACGGGATTGCTCCATACAAAGTAATTAAACCGAGTTGGAGCACGGACACCAGCGGACGACGGATTGCCCTTGCCCGCTGGCTGACGCAGCCGAACCATCCACTGACTTCCCGCGTCATGGTTAATCGCGTCTGGATGCATCATTTCGGAAAGGGCCTCGTTGAAACGCCAGGAAACTTCGGCAGGATCGGAGCGAAACCTTTACACCCGGAGCTTCTCGACTGGCTGGCCACTGAATTCGTTCGCCGCGGGTGGAGCCTCAAAGCATTGCACCGAATGATTATGACCTCCACGGTCTATCGTCAAGGTTCGTATGTCTCACCAGAATTGCAGCAGGCTGATCCAGAAAACGTGCTCTATTCAAGATTCGCTTTGAAGCGGCTCGATGCTGAAGCAATACGAGACGCTATCTTGAAGGTTTCCGGCCGTCTGGACACAACCTCCCTGGGGCCCCCGGAACAGGTTCAGTTGACTCCTGACGGAGAGGTTATCAGCCAAGCTTCTGCTTTGGGCTTTCGCAGGAGCATCTACTTGCAACAGCGGCGCTCGCTTCCCTTGACCCTGCTGGAACTCTTTGACGCACCGCGCATGGATCCGAATGCCATTATGCGGGCCCATTCAACTGTTCCATCACAGGCCCTGCAACTATGGAACAGTGATTTGCTGAGGGAGTGTTCACGATATTTCGCCGGGCGAGTCATGGACTTCGCTGATCATGAAGTTGGTGAACAAGTCGAACAAGTCTATTTGGCGGCTTACGCTCGCTGGCCGACCCGTGAGGAAAAGGAGTTGGGGGGCAGGGCAATTCGAGAGTTGAGTCAATATTGGTTGGAACAGCTCAACAAAGAGATGCCGGCCGAGCCGAAGGTTCCGAAAGCACACTGGCTCGCGCTGGCCAGCTATTGCCATTCAGTGCTGAACTCGGCTGAGTTCACCTATCTCGATTGAAAGGTCCAAAATGTCTGCGCACAATGCAACGTTTTCTTGCTCCAGCAACTTCGCAAATACTCCCCGGCCAGACTCTTCGCGGCGAGATTTCTTTGGACGCATGGGAGAGGGGCTCTATGGAGCGGCTATGGCGTATCTCCTCGGGCAAGATCTGTTTTCGGTGAATCCTGCAATGGCAGCGGCTGGTCCGCACATCGATGATTTGAAGCCGCAGCTGCCTCATTTTCCTGCCAAAGCAAAAGCTGTTGTTCAACTCTTTATGACCGGAGGTCCGAGTCAGGTGGATCTCTTCGATCCGAAACCGGCTCTATCCAAATACGCTGGTCAGCTTCCACGGGCGTTCCTGGATACGGTGGAATCTGTAGGCGCGGCTGGAGGCTTAATGCCTTCCCCGTTCAAATTCTCAAAACATGGAAAATCCGGGATCGAGATTTCTGAGGTAATGCCGCACTTAGCCGAATGTGTAGACGATATTGCGCTGGTTCGTTCCATGTGGACCACCCACTTCAATCATGAACCAGCCGTTTTTTTCATGCACAGTGGGAGCGCATTGCCTGGAAAACCATCCATCGGATCATGGATCGTTTATGGTCTGGGCAGTGAGAATCAGGATTTGCCTGCCTATGTGGCGCTCGATGATCCGAAGCGCCAAGTGTTGCTAGGGATTCAAAACTGGCAATCGGGGTGGTTGCCTCCTGTTTACCAGGGAACCCGACTCAGGTCTGAAGGATCGGCGCTGGTCAATCTGAAACCTCGAGAAGAATTCCCCAGTCCTGTTTTGGAGTTTTCTCGATCACTTTTGCACCGTTTGGATGCGGCACATCGCGAACACCGTCCGCACAATCCCGATCTCGATGCGCGAGTTGCGAGCTACGAACTGGCGGCTCGTATGCAGATCTCGGCGACCGATGCCCTCGATCTCTCGAAAGAGCCGGAATCTACACTTGAGATGTATGGCCTGAATGATGAAGTAACCGCCGCGTACGGGAGACGCTGTCTGATGGCTCGTCGCTTGATCGAACGGGGCGTCCGGATGGTTCAGATCTACATGAATTGCGGTTCCGGCAACAACCCTTGGGATCATCATGGGAACCTTGAGAAAGGACTGCGACGATCTTGCTCAGAAACAGACAAACCTGTTGCAGGACTTTTGAAGGACCTTAAACGGATCGGGCTACTGGAAAATACACTGGTAATTTGGGGTGGAGAATTTGGACGGATGCCTCTTTCTCAGGGAGGAGAGGATCCCGGGCGTGACCATGGGGCCAACGGCTTCTCGGTGTGGCTTGCCGGTGGCGGAGTGAGAGGCGGAACAGTTTATGGTGCAACGGACGAGTTCGGTTACAAGGCGGTTGAGAATCTTGTGAGCGTCCATGATTTTCACGCCACGGTTCTCCATTTGTTGGGCCTGGATCATGAAAGACTCGTCTTTGATCACCATGGGCTCAAGGAGAAGCTGAGTGGGGTTGAACCTGCGAGTGTCGTGAAGGGGATTCTCGCGTGACTCGACTTTTCGTACTCCTGATTGTCAGATGATTTGGCCGTTCCACCTCGTTTGGGTTACAACCCAGGCTGCGTCAACCCTTGTTTGGAGCCCCGATGAACAAACCTCCCACCGTCCCCGTTTTGACTCCTTCTGAGATCGAAGAGCTGAAGCAGTTCACCACACCGACAATCGCGAATGCGTTGGAGTTATTTGGTTCTTGGGATCGTTGCTCTGGAATCATGGCCGTTCGAATCAAACCGTTGTTCCCCAATATGAAGCCAATCGTGGGTTATGCTTGCACCTCTCTGTTAGCTGCTCGGCAACGGGCCCAAGGCAAGCTCTATGCGGATTGGCCAGATTACTGGCGATACGTCTTGACCATTCCTGAACCAAGAATTTCGGTGGGACAAGATATCGATCCGGCGCCGTCAGTCGGTTCTATCTGGGGTGAGGTTCAAGCGAACATCCACTTGGCTTTGGGTTGTGTTGGGGCAGTAGTGGAAGGAGCAATGCGAGACCTCGATGAAATGCAGGCGCTGGGGTTTCCGTGTTTTGCTCGAGATGTCACCATCTCTCACGGCTTCGCTCACTTCGTCGATTTTGGGAATCCTGTTGACGTTGGAGGAGTGATCGTGCAGTCGGGAGACTTAATTCATGCGGACCGGCATGGCGTGATGGTTATTCCGCGTGAGGCCGCTCCTCACTTGTCAAAGCTTTGTCATAAGATCGTACAGGCTGAAAGCCGGCTACTGGCTGTTGTCAAGGATCGTCAGAACTTTTCCGTGGAAGTTCTGACCCGAGCCTTCGCCCAGTTCATGGAAGAATACCCGGTAGAGCGGCCTCAGGGTCTCTAAAACAGTGCCCGAAGTTGACCAAAGAAGGTTTCGGGCGCGTTGCCGGGGGATCCAGCCAATCCAGCGGGCGCCCGCCGCCATCGCCCAAGCCGTTGAAGACCACAGCAGGCAGGCCAGCACTTGCCCGGGACACTGCGCCGAACGCACCAGGTAGCGCAAGCTGGCGCCGGAAGGCCACCCGCACCAGCCCTTGCTGTCTGAGCCGGTCCAACAGCTGACGGCCTTCATGCACTTTCAGCCGTCCGCTGGGCTGTTTCCATTCCAGCAACTCGCAAACGGTGGCCGACAGCTCGTTGATCGCCGACGCCCCAAACTCGGAAACGACCTGCTGGATCAGCAAATCAAACCCATGTGGAACGAACTTGGCTCAGGGCACTCCCTTTGGAAGGTAGCGGCTCAGTTCCAAGATCTCGAAGATTGATTTCCCAGACTCGATCTGGCTTTCGATCTCGAATTCCTTTCGGGCACGTTCAATCGTCACGGCCAAAGTGTCCTCGAGTCTGTCCGGAGAAATAGCGAGGATACCATCCGCGTCGGCCAGAAGAATGTCCCCGGGATTTACGGTGAGCTGGCCGCAACGAATAGAGCACTGAATCTCGCCGTACTGTTCCTTTCGAGTTTTTCGGATGGCGAATCGGCGCGCGAACACCGGATACCCGAGCTGTTGAATTTTCACTCGGTCCCTGGCTGCTCCGTCAATGACGGTGCCTGCAAGCCTCCGAGTTATCGCAGAAATCGACATTAACTCTCCCCAGAGTCCTGAATTGCACCCGGTTCCACTTTCGACTACAAGAATATCCCCGGGCCCAGCCAAATGCAGCGCATGGTGCAGTGTGAGATTGTCGTCAGGAGCGCACTTCACCGTAAAGGCTCGTCCGCAGATGTGGAACTTGCTGTCCAGCGGATTGAGTGCAGTCTCAACCAGACAAGTTGGACCCAGAGCGTCTGAGACCTGGCAAATTGGAAACTGCTTCAGCTGGTCAATCTGAGTGGCAGGAGCCATTGACATGAAGTGTCCACAGTAACGTGTAAACTTGTTTGTCGACATTCAAAGAACCCAAAAGGAATCCGCGACCGATTCGAGACTGAGTCCTCAGCCATGTGCGTATCATTGCCTGTCCCCCCAGTATCTTCATCCGGCCGAAATCCGTGCAATACGATGATCGGCTGAGAATTCCAAATCTCGTCCATAGGTCGCCTAGGCCTAGGGTGGAGTCCCATCAGCTCGTTAGCGAATGCCCCAGCCACAAGGGATACTCTGGGGGCTCCACTGCAAAGAAGGGAGTGCCTCGAGCCACACAAGCAACCCAATTCAGGTTGGAACAGAATCTGACCGAATTTTCCCGGCCTGGGTTTGGGATGATCGATTCGTTCAATTTGTCGTCTCTGGGTTGTTTGTCGCGGCCAGGACAATGCGGAAGAATATTCACTCAAAAGACTTCATCGAGTGGTCCATCAAAGCTCGATGATCTCCGATTGAGGCTGATCAAGCTGAGAGGCTCCCTGCGGATTAATGAGAATTGGTCCGCCAACAAAGGCAGCTGCCTCTCCGTTGGCAGCCCAAGCACCGACATGCACAACAAGAGCCATCTTGTCCGGCAAAATGTCTTGAGAGCAGATCTCTACCTCGTAGGGTTCGGGGAGATCCAGTCCTACTCCGTGCCCAAGTCCATACTTGACACAACCCTCAAACCCAGACTTATTCAGGGGATTCATCGCAGCCCTGGCTAAGTCAGCCACGGGAGTCCCGGGGCGAGCCACATCCAAAGCAGACTGATAGGATTCCAGACACGCTTTGAACAAACGTTTTTGATATGGAGAGGCCTCACCCATGGAATAGGTCCGGCAAATCTGGACCCAGTAACCTTCGCAGAGAACAGTCAATTCAACACTGACGGGATTGCCATCTTCAAATCGCTGGTGCGACGGGGGCAAGGCCAGATGAGAAGGCCTCGTGGAGATGATGGCATCGCACCGATCCGCGCCGCCACGAATTGCCGCATAGGCCGCAGCTCCCATTGCTTCGAAATCATCATTGCCTGGAATGAGAGATTTCTGTAGAGCGGCTGCTGCCAGTTCAGCGAGCTGAGTGGAACGCCGCAGCTTCTGGACCTCCGCGGGTTGCTTAGCCAATCGCATTCTTGTGATCATTTCGGTTACGTGCTGGATTTGAGCGCTGGGAAGTTCTTCCTGTATCGATCGTGTGAGGGAAAGACCGATTTCATCCACAGCGTCATCACCAGCAACCAAACCAATTTTGGCTTTGTCTAATTTCATCCCGGCCACGGTCCGTAAACATTGCTGCAGGAAGCCTCCAGGATGGTCCGCGTTCACCGTCCGGATGTCACCAAACCAACTGAGGGCCCTGGCCCGCGGCATGTCAAAACCGAACCTGATCAAGAGTACCGGCTCGCCGTCAGCCGGCAAGATCACAACGGCTGAGTTTGTATGATAGTTGGGTATGTACCCGGAAACATAGGCCACCTGCCCCCTTTTTTGAGAGTAAATGAGCAAAGCGTCCAATTTTTTGTCACGCATCTGCTCGCGAATCTCATCTAGCCGTTGACGGCCTTCAATTTTGATTTCACTGTGCGTCAAGATTTGCGGCCTCCGCTGATCTCAGGTGGACTTTGACGGTAATGCTAAACCATCCCGTGCGTTCACTCGGGTTTCTTCAAGAACAGCCTAAAGTCTCTTCTCAAGGGCTTTCCGGAGCTGTCTCTTTCCAGAAACACAAAGTTCACTTCTGGGCTTTCTGGATTCGCAGATTTGTAAACCCTCAAGCTGGCTTTCCATGAAAGGCTCGGGAAGTACTCGGAAGCGGTAGATTTGGTATTTTCTTCTTTGTCCAAAGAACCGACGGGAGCCAGGTGAAGTGTTCCTAAGATCGGGATCCCTAAGGGTGTCGCCCTGGAATCTTCCTTTTTGTCCTCAGAAGCCTGAGCCAAGACGGTCGCGACCGCTTTTTTCTGCCTCAAGAAAAGCAGCGAATCATGTCCCTTTTCAAGGCGTACCTCCAAGCTGAATTTTCCGGTCTGAAGCAAGACTCCTTCTTTGGTGTATAGATCCATGGGCAATCGCACTTCACTCTCGTAATGAGGTCTTGTCTGGGCAAAGATTTGGAACGTCAGCAGGAGTGTGAGAGTTAGTGCAAGGCAAGTCTTGCTTGAAATCAATGGGTAGCAGGAGATCTCGGATTTCAGATTGAGGATTTCAGATTGCGCCAACTGGGTCATAAATGTGGCCACCTTGCTCGAAAGTTCTCTACCCAAAGATCTCTGCATCGAATCGTGAGGGCCTGTTTGCTTGAACCATGAAATGACGATGAATCTGCGTTTGGGAGGAATTTTTCGGAATTCAGACCTAGCCAAATATATTTGAAATTTTGGCTTCTGCGAGCCGGGTGAACTGACTTTTTCCTAACGCTACACGACCTTGCGCCGGCTCGAAACAGGCTCGCCAAGCCCTTTGACGGGCCCCTTGAGAAATTGTTGTATAGGTTTTGTAAAGCATTTTGATGGTAAGAATCTAAGGTGCCAGATCGGATTCAACATTTACATTCTCGCGTATTCCGCAATCTGAAATACGCAACCCATATTTCTCAGGCCCGAATCAGGCGTTCCGCCAGATCATTTTCGCCTCCAACGTCAGTCAGACGGCGGTCACGGCCCTGGAAGAAATAGGTGAGCTTCTTATGATCGAGACCGAGCAATGAAAGCATCGTCGCGTGAAGATCATGCACGTGTACCTTGTCCTCAATGGCTCGAAAACCGAGTTCGTCCGTGGCTCCGATCACCTTGCCACCTCGAATACCGCCACCTGCCAGCACCGCGGTGAACCCATAGGGGCTATGATCTCGTCCGAATTTCCCCTGCATCACCGGAGTTCGGCCGAACTCGCCGACACAAACAATCAGTGTGCTTTCCAAGAGCCCACGTTGTTTCAAATCTCCGATTAGTGCGGCAATCGGTCTGTCTATTTTCTGGGCATTCTGGAGATGGTTCTTGTCACATTCCGAATGTCCATCCCAGTCGGTGCTAATAAGCTGCACAAATCGAACGCCACGTTCAACCATGCGCCGGCCTAACAAGCAGATACGACCGAATTCGGCCGTGGGGCGTTCCTCCAGTCCATACATTTTTCTGATGTGCGCTGGCTCCTTGGAGATATCGATGAGCTCGGGAGCCGCCGTTTGCATACGAAACGCCAGCTCATAGTTGGAAATACGGGCTGCCAAACGGCTATCATCCGATCGCTTTTCCAGGTGGCTCTTGTTCCACACATTGATTTGGTCCAACATCTTGCGCTGTTCGGCAGCATCGATCTGGGACGGCGGAGCGAGGTTCATAATGGGCGACCCCTCAGCCCGGACCGGAGTGCCCTGGAAGACAGCCGGCAAAAAGCCGGAACGGAAGGATTTCCTGCTTCTGCCACCCAGGCTCCCCTCGGTGATGACCATAAAAGCGGGCAGGTTTTCACTTTCGCTTCCCAGTCCGTATAGTATCCAGGATCCTACACTGGGATGACCTTCCAGGTTAGAGCCCGAGTAAAGCAAATTCAGCGCCGGACCATGAATGAACAAGTCATGGTAGCAGGACCGAATGACTGCCAGCTCGTCGGCGTGCTGACCGACATTCTGAAAGAGATCTGAAATTTCCAGACCAGACTTCCCGTACTTCTGGAAGGGAAATCGCGAGCCCATCAGCTTGGCTTCAGATGCTTTGAGGTTCTGCAGGCTCAGACCTTCCGCCTGAAAGCTCGGCGGCAGGAGCTGCCCGTCCAGTCGATTGAGAACCGGCTTGGGATCAAAAGTATCCATATGGCTCGGTCCACCCTGCATGAAAATCAAAACAACACTCTTCGCTTTGGCAGCTCGGGACGGCGGTTTGGCAGTCAACGGATTTACAGCGGTAGAAATCTGCTTGCCGGGAAAGACCGATCCGAAAACGGATTCCGTGTCGAGGAGATGCGCCAATGCGAGGGCACCAAAACCGAAGGCCGACTTCTCCAGAAATTCTCGCCGGGACTGCACCTTTTCGTAGCGATTGCAGCATGCGGTATTCATTGAAGTCTCTCTCCTTGTCTGGTGAAATCTCGTCGTTGCCCGGCTAAGACCACCAAAATGGTCCTTTTCTTCTTGTGGATCACCACCCCCTCGATGAATTGAGAGGCCAATGTTGACGTCACTTCGGTCCTAATCAACATAAGCAAATTCGCTCAGATTAAAGATTGACAGACAAAGCTTCGTCAAGGCTGCCGCTCGAGCCAGAGGAATCTTGTTCAGAGCAGTAGGAAGATCAGACCATTCGTTTTGCTCCGGGGCCTTTTGGGCCAAAGACCCCAGCAGCTCGAGCGCCTCGCGCAGCTCCTGGCTTGAGGGAGGCCGCCCCAGCGCCAGGCGCCAGGCACGTTCGATCCATCCCGCCGGGTTATCTCCTTCTTCGGTGACCAACCTGGCAGCAAACTGCCCTGCTTGTTGAAATACCAGCCGGTTATTCAGAAACCAGAGAACCTGAGGGGTTACCGTTGTCACATCCCGCTCTGGGCAACTGATGGCATTCTCAGGGCTATCGAAGGCTTCAAACATCGGGTAGGGGAAGTTGCGACGATTCACAATGTAGACTCCACGTCGGTTGTGTTGAGCCGGATCAGCAGATACGGACCACTGTCTGCCACCACTCAACGCAGCCGACTCGTCCGGCGACAACGGAGGAGCCACAGGGCGCCCACCCATCTTCAAATTCAGAGTGCCAGCGATCGCATGAATGCTGTCCCACTGTGCCTCACCCTCCAACCGTCGGCGATTCATCCTCGATAGATAACGGTTATCCGGATCAATGCGAGCGTTCTTAGGATCCGGATGCTGGCTCGACATCTGATAGCTGTTCGATAGCATCATCAGCCGATGGATGGACTTAATGCTCCAACCACCTGCACAAAACTCCGTCGCCAGCCAATCCAACAACTCCGGATGGGTGGGCAATTGTCCCTGCCGACCAAAATCGTTCGATGTACTGACGATGCCTCGTCCAAAATGCCATTGCCAGATACGATTGACCATCACTCGTGCAGTGAGAGGATGATCCGGCTGGCTCAGCCAGAGGGCGAGTTGGCCGCGGCTCCGCGGTGCAAACGGCGCGGTCGTGGGCTCCTTGAGTAAATCACCCCCATCACTCAGAACTGTGGGAAGACCGGGACCCACTTTCCCTTGTTCCCCGCCCAGGTCGCCCCGATTTAGAACGTACACCTCAGGAACCAGCGCGGGTTCCTGGTGACCCAGCACGGTTGCAGTAGGGCGTTCCATGATTCCATCATAGGGAAAGCCCTGAGCATCCTTTTCGGGAATCGCCAGGACAGCCCTGGCTATCCCATCAAGCAGTTTCTTCTCTTCCTGTTGTTCCTCAGGACTCAACTCTTTCTCTATTTTGATCTCGCGGACAGCTTTGATCAAAGGCTCGGCTAGTTCCTTTTGCTTCGGTGTGCGTTTGTCCTCAGGGACTTCGTAAGCTTCCACGGTCTCAGCAGCAAATTCTGACTTCTTCGCTTGAATGACTCTCTGCTTCACCTTCGCCTCAAACAGCCGATAGGCAACTCTTGCTTCGTCTGCAGCAATCACGGCCGGATAATGCTGCTTGAAGTCCGCCACCGACATCCCCATGACCACTGGGATTTCCACCTCTGTGCTTTCGGCGAAGATGGCTTGAAACCGATAGTAGTCCCGCTGGGAGATTGGATCGAACTTGTGGTCATGGCAGCGGGCACAGCCGAGGGTGAGACCCATGAAAACGGCGCCGGTCGTGTCGACCGCGTCCGTCAGCTTCTCATTCAACAGCTTCTTGGCGTCCATGTTCGATTCGTGAATTTCAGGCCCTAGCGTGTAGAGGCCTGTCCCAATGCGGGCCTCCAGATGCTCCAGCTTTGTAGGGGAGATCTTGTAGCTACCTTCTAGATTTAAATTATCAGGCCAGAGTTCGTCACCAGCAATCTGCTCCTGGAGGAAGCGGTCGTAAGCTTTGTCATCATTAAAAGACTTGACCACGTAATCTCGATAGCGCCAGGCATTGCGATAGTAAATGTCGGTTTCATAACCGCCGCTATCAGCATACCGCGCCACATCCAGCCAAAACCGGCCCCAGCGCTCGCCGTAGTGGGGGGACGAAAGCAAATGATCAATCAGCTTTTCATAAGCGCCGGGAGTAGCGTCCTGAACAAAACCCTCGATCTGTTGCGGCGTTGGAGGCAGACCCAACAAATCAAAATAGACCCGGCGGACAAGCGTGCGCTTATCCGCTGGAGGAGCAGGCTTCAAGTTCTTTGCCTCCAACTGACTCAGAATGAAAGCGTCGATCGGATTGCGGGCCCAGCTTTCGTTTCCCACCCTCGGAACGTTTGGGTGCTTAGGCCTGCGAAAAGCCCACCAGTCGGATTCGACAGCCTTTGGCTTGGACTGTCCCCAAACCGCGCCCCCATCGATCCAGGCCCGCAGAGTTTCGACATCAGCCGTTGAAAGTGACTCCTTACCCGGAGGCATTCTCAAGTCACCGCTTCCTTTCACGACTTGATACAGAAGGCTTTCTTCAGCCTTCCATAGAACAACCGCCGCACCTCGTTTGCCGCCCTTCAGGATGGCTTCTCTTTGTCTCAGGTCCAACCCCGACATCTGAGTCACTCCGTGACAAGAGAGACAGTTCTTTTCCAGGACAGCTCTTGCTGCTAGCTCTGTCGCAGAACGGGACTGTGCTCTCGCCTGAGCGATTAGAGTGAGGAAAACGCAGCAGAAGAAAAACACCCCATTGCGCGTCATTCTTGATTCTCCTCTTCGACAAAAAAGGGGATGTGTTGGGCAGACTTCAAGAACATCCAGAACATGATTCGCAATGCCCATTCAGCAATGCATGAGGCTTCCTGATTCAGGATAAGTACGAGCTGAATTGACCAGATCTTTTCAAATCATCCAACCAAACCCAAGAAGTCACAGGCCTCGCGAAGCCGAGCAACAGCCGCAGGCAAAGCTTGAACAGGCAAGGGATAACCATAAAGATCAAGCGCGATTGTACCGTCGTACTTGATCGCCTTGAAGGCATCGAGAAGAGCATTGATCTTTAACCGGCCGGCATTTGGAGGAAAGTGTAATTCGGAGGTCACTTGGTCCGAATCTGAGAAGTGGATATTGCGGATTCGAGGACCGAGAACTCGGACTGCGTCAACGTAGTCAGTGGGCCTTCCAACACCATAATGGCAAAAATCGAAAGTGATGCCGAAATGAGCGGAATCCAAACTGTCGCAGAGCTTGACGAGCAACTTATCGCTCATTCCCACCGTAAATGGGTGAGGTTCTACCAACAGGCGGCCTCCCCGAGGGACTGCGAAAGCGAGGGCCTCTTGAAATAGCTCGACGAGCTTCGGCAGACACGTCTCCATCCAGTCAGATTCCGTCGTGCCCTGGGGTGCTCTTCCTTCCCAAATCAAGACATCCTTCGTTCCCAGAGAAAGAGCGAAGTCCGTGTCGGCCTTCAATCCGTCTAGCGTTTGTTGAAGCTGAAGATCTGACCCGAACGGCTGGAAATAATCCTCACCCACCACGTTGAGCCCTCCCATCGAAAGCCCCAGTCCCTTTGCATGGGCCACAAATTCCTTACGCAGCTCCTCCGTTTTGCAGCGTTTGAGATGGTGCTTCCACATCTCGATGCTCGTGCATCCTGCATCCCGAAAAACACGAAGTGCTTCTTCCAATGTATAGTCTTCCAGGGTGATGGAACTTCCTCGCATCAAAGTGCCTCCTATTGTGGCTGCTCGCACAAGACTGTAGACATTTTTTCGAATTATTTTCTTGAACCTTTGGGGAGGACGCTCTTCATCCTCATCCGTTCTCCCCCAATTGAGTGCAAGGGGGGCACAGGCAATTCTCTGCTATATTTATTTCAAACCAACTTCATTAGCCAACCGAGACGCATTGTTTGACTGCGGTTCCCCAGGAATCACGATAGCCTGAGGGTAGAGTAAGACCTGGATCACAACTGGCCACAGTCATAGGTTTATCGATAAACTATAATCCGTATCCTAATGTCTGGCACAAAAATCTGTCAAGAACATTTCAGCTGGGCATCTGGGCATGATCCGGAGCACAAAACCAACAAAAATAGAAGTGTAACGTTAAACTTTGAGTTGACAGCCGATCGGATGCTGGCGTACAACCGGGTTGCTCTTCCATGAATTGCTTGCATTCTGGGCTGCTGACCGTGAATAGCCTATCCTCGCCTTACTGAAAGGCAGAGAGTGTGAAAAAACAGTCTACCTCTGAGACTGCCATCCTGATCCATTATTTCCCGAAATCATGAGGCTCGTCCCGATGGAATCTGGAAGTCTATCGCCTGCATTGACAGCAACCCGGCGTTTGTTGCCTTGGCCCAAACGATTAGACATCGCCCTGCTTTCTTTCCTGGCGCTGCTGATTGCTTATTGTGACCGTGTCAACATGTCTGTTGCTGCTCCACTCATCATGAAAGAGTATGGCTGGGACACGGCTCAGATGGGTTGGGTTCTATCAGGCTTTTTCATGGGGTATACGTTCTTCATGATCCCCGCCGGAATGCTTGTTGATCGTTGGGGCCCCAAGCGGATGTTTGCCGTGAGCGTTGCCTGGTGGTCAGTGTTTACAGCATTGACTCCTTTTCCAAAGTCGCTCGGTGGGATGACCCTTGTTCGGGTTCTGATGGGATCTGGTGAAAGCGGGACATTCCCTTCCATGAATAGCATCCTGGTTCGCTGGTTTCCCCGGCAAGAGTATTCGCGTGCCACGGGATTCTGCTGGAGCGGAGGCTATGCCGGACCCATTATCGCCTTTCCTCTAGCCTCAGTAATTCTCCACGCCTGGGGTTGGCGTGCCATATTCTTCTTGTTTGCAATATTGGGTGTGATTTGGCTGCCATTTTGGCTCTTCGGCATACGAGACGACCCCGAACGCTCTTCGGGGGTTACTGCAGAGGAGCTGTCTTATATCAAAGCCTCTCGACCAGAAATTCCACAGAGATCGGTGACACCTTGGGGAAGGATTCTCCGGCTGCCAGCATTGTGGGCAGTAATGATTCTACATTTCTCTTCCAACTGGTTCTCTTACGTAATGATCTCCTGGCTCCCAACTTATCTAATGGACGAACGCCACTTTTCCCTGTCGAGTATGGCTCTAGGCTCCTCACTTCCCTTTCTGTCTGCCCTCTTGGGGACGAATCTTTTCGGCGTACTCATAGATCGTATGAGTCTCAAACATGAGCGCACGCGAGTGCGAAAGCTCTTTCTCTTCCCTTATGCGCTCGCCGCAGCCACCCTGCTGCTTTTGCCTTGGGCGGCAAGTCCTGCAATGACCGTCACGCTGCTTTGTGTGGCTATGGCGTTAATGACAGGCGCCACGCCAGTTTACGCGAGCAGTTCCCTGGAACTTGCTCCTCGCTACACGGGCTCGGTAGTGGCGCTGCAGGCCTGCTTTGCCAACTTGGCGGGGGTACTCGCGCCCGTTGTCATTGGTTACGTCGTAAAGGTAAGCAGTTGGTACCTGGCGTTTGTGTTGACGGCTTCGGTGAGTTTGGTGGGCATCCTCACGTTCGTGTTCTTCGGAAAAGCGGAGCGTCAAATCGACTAGCTGGGCTGGTGACTGGAAAAAACTCTTGAGAGCCTTAATCAAGCGTGAAAGGCGACGTCCAATTATCCTGTATTTCTTTCACGGGGTACTGGTCCCACTGACTCCCTGAGCGTTAGTTTCACAGGAAGGATCATGCTTTGCGGCCATGGAGTCTTACCGCCGATTGCTCCGAGAAGCAGCTCAAACGCCTGCTTGCCGATTTCATACATAGGGGTAGAAACCGTCGAGAGACTCGTAGAAATGAACTCTCCGATGGACGTCCCATCGCACCCCACTACTGATACTTGTCCAGGGACGTCCACTTTCTGTTCGTGGAGGTAACGCAACACTCCAACAGCCACAGTGTCACTGAAAGCAACGATTGCAGTGGGCTTCTTCTTCAGGGACGTCCATAATTGCCTGCAAGCTTCGTAGCCGCCCGAATAGGTGAGTTGGCTGCAAGCGAACAGCCCCGGATCGCTGTCAAATCCCATTTTACGAGCCGCTCGACGAAACGCTGCAAGACGCTGACGAATGGGGAGCATCGCCGGTTCACCCGAAACGTAAGCTACAGAGCGATGTCCCAGCGAAGCCAAAGCTTCGACCGCCATGCGCACTCCGGTGGAATAATCAGCCGCAACTTGATTAAAAATTGGCGGATCCAATTGACGATTCACCATAACAACATGAAAATCGCTCTCTCGCAAATCGTGCCAGAATCGGGGTAGTTTAGGCTTCTGACTCATGAACGGTGGTGCGACAATGAGTCCTTCGACCCTGAGTCCCATCATTTCCTTCATCCGGTCAGCATATCCTTCCAAGTCGTAAGAGCCGTTACTCAGCAATACATGGTAGTTTGCAGATCGCGCTGCGTCTTCGATACCATGAAATATTTCGGCGTAAAATTGGTCACTACTATTTGGCACGATGACGCCAATCAAATTCGACTTTCCTGTCACCAAGGCCCGAGCCACTCTATTGGGCTCGTACTTGAGGTCCTTCAGAACGAGGCTGATCTTGTGCTTGGTTTCTTTGGAGATTCGCGGGTGGTCACGCAGCGCTAATGAGATGGTGGTCGCCGACAAGCCGAGCTTTCGACCAATATCTTGGAGTGTGACTTTCTTATTCAAACGCAATCCTTCGGACGCTTCGAGTCGTTCAAAGGCTAGACTATAGCTTTTCTGCCTGATCAGAGCAACACGCTTGCTTGAGCCTTGAAGCCCAAGCACAGCGGGAGATTCCACTTGGAACCTCGGTCCACGAGAAAACATTCTCGCTTGACAGTCATGGCCGAGCCTCGTATAAGTTTATCGTTAAAACAACCGAGCCTGCTGAAATTCTTCGGTCCAGAGCAGGCCTGAGCGGGCACCTGGCGATTACGTGTCACGGGATTCCATGAGCTTGTGACAAGGAAGCGCAATCACTCATGAATCAGCTGTGACCCCAGCCATGAGAACAACCAACAATTGACGGCTCCTTATCACTCAGGTTGAAGCCAGCTTTAATCGGAATTGACTGAAACGGTGCATGATGTGTTCGGATGCTTCAAATCAGAAAGCTTGGGTTGATGAAGATTGACGCTTAGGTTGACTAGAGGGGCAATACATGACGACAGACTCACTTGTTTTTGAAGCTGATCATTTGAAGAGTCTTACTGCTAAGGTGTTCGAAGCTAGCGGGGCTCCAGAAGAAGAAGCAAACATTGTGGCCGAGCATCTCGTAACGGCGAATCTGATGGGCTTCGATTCACATGGCATCATCCGAATACCCCAGTACCTCGAAGACATTGCGAAGCAAATCATCCAGCCGGGGGCAAAAGCCACTCTGACGAATGATACTGAGACAACAGCAATCGTCGATTGTGGTTGGAACTTCGGGCAGGTTGGTGGAGTTCGGGCAATGGAGGTGGCAATATCCAAAGCTCGGAGTGCCCGAACAGCGGCTGTGGTTGCGCGCCGCTGCAATCACGCGGGACGACTGGGTGCCTACACACAAATGGCAGCCGAGCAAGGGTTCTTTGCTTTTGGGGTCTGCAATTCACCGCGTCATGGGCACTTTGTACTTCCTTGGGGCGGGAAAAAAGGTCGCCTTGCGACCAATCCCATGTCCTTTGCTGTGCCATGCGGCTCCCATCCTCCGCTCGTAGCCGACTTCTCTACGGCCGAGTCAGCGGAAGGGAAGATCCGTCTTTATCGTAATCAAGGCAGAATGTTGCCGGAAGGATGGATTGTCGACTCCGATGGTCAGCCGAGCCAGGATCCCGCGGACTTCTATGGTCCACCGCAAGGAGCCATTTTGCCTTTTGGTGGAGAGAAGGGCTATCGCGGTTTTGCACTCTCTCTTCTGGTGGAAATTCTTGGGGGACTGTTTGCCGGCTCGTCGATCACGATGGAGCAGCCCGGCAATGGACTTGGTTTTCTCGTTGTCAACGTTTCTGCGTTTCAATCTTCGGCAGAATTTGGCGGATTGATGGAAGAACTCCGCGACTACATCAAATCCTCACCTCCAGCGGAAGGAGTTTCTGAAGTGATGCTTCCGGGAGAGCTGGATTTCGCAACCAGGCAAAAGCGCTTAAAAGAGGGTATCCCGGTAGATAAGAATACCTGGGAACAGATTTGCGCGGCCGCCGCTACTGTAGGCGTTAAATGGGAGATTGCAGTGGAACAGCATTGAGGCAGGGAATCCAAAATTGTTATGCCGCCAAAACACAAACTAACTCACGTTTTCAAACGTAGAAAGTTTTCGATGGTCAGTTTTGAAGTGATTTGCCTCCTGTTGTCGCTCTGCATCGCATCAAGGGCAGTCGCGGAAACGAAGACTGAGATCGAATTTGCCCGCCCGGACGGAGTGCCCCTCAAACTGGATGCGACTCTGATTGAGGGAAAAGGTTCTTTCCCTACGATTGTCTTCGTACACGGCGGCGGATTCACCGGAGGAGACAAGAAGGGTTATCCCAAGCCCGTCTATCAGAAGCTGACCGCGGCTGGGTTCAACTGGTTTAGTGTTAACTACCGCCTGAGTCCCGAATATACTTTTCCCGCGCATACCGACGATGTGGAGTCCGCTGTTTCATTCATCAAAACGAATGCCCGGCGATTCAAGGTTGACGTCAAGCGAATCGTCCTGATGGGCCCTTCTGCCGGCGGGCACCTGGTTTCTTTCGTTGGAGCAAAGCACAAATCGGGAAACCGGGTCGCGGCCGTAGTTTCCATGTTTGGCGAGCACGACCTCATCAATCGGACCAAACCACAGACAGATTGCGCCATTGGAGGATCCATCCGCCATACGGAATCTCCCGAGACTTGCCTGTCCGATGGCCTGAAAGCATTTCTCGGAATCACCGAAGTCAGTCCATCTACCGCAGGCATTCTCCATGACGCCTCTCCGATCAGCTACGTTAGGAAGGGCATGCCCCACTATCTGCTGCTCCACGGGACGAAGGATTTTCACGTGCCCTACGAGCAGTCTGTCTTAATGCGGGATGCAATGAAAAAGGCAGGAGTACCTTGCGAAATTATTACGTTGGAAGGCGGCGGCCACGGCGGTTGGGATAACGATCCTTCTTTACGCACCTATCAAGATCAGCTGCTGCGCTGGTTGAAGCAGACTCTTCGACTGAAAGAATAGGACAACCAGAAGAATAGTTTCCTCCCAACCCTGCGAAGGTAGTATTCCGCAATCCAAACGAACTTCTTCCCCTCAGGTGTGGCAAGAATGAACGCATCGAATGCTCAGCGGAGACCAGATCGGGCAGTCTAATAGGAAACCTTTGTCGCGAGAGTATCGATGTTTATGGAGCCGCTGACTCCGACTCTTTGACAGTGAGAAACTGGTTGGCTTTCACGTCCTTAATTATCTGCAAAGCACCACTCGGCCACTGAACCTGGACCCGGTCAATCACAGTAGCCTTTCCCAGTCCGAAGTGCAGACGGAAGTCATGGTGCGAAAGGAAGCTGGATCCAGATCGTACTTCGCTGAATTGCTTTCGGTCCGCTGTAACTACCGTCACTTTTGCACCAATCCCGTTGCGGTTGGATCGAGTTCCCACCAGGAAAATAGACAGGAAGTTTTGCTGATTTCCTCCATCATTTCTCAATAGACTCGGTGCGTCACCCATGTTGCTGATGAAAACATCGAGATCTCCATCGTTGTCATAGTCCCCAACGGCCATGCCTCTTGAGGATCTTTCGTCGCTAATGCCAGGACCACCGAAAGTGGAGAAATTGGTGAACTTCTTACCGCCCTCATTTCGATAGAGAACCCGCGCCTGGCGAAACTTCTGGTCAGGTACTCTTCCCTCAACCTCCGGATAAACGTGACCATTGACGAGGAGAACGTCTGGCCAGGAGTCGTTATCAAAGTCGAGAAAAGCCGCTCCCCAGCCCAGATACTTGGTCACCTGACCCAAGCCAGCCATCTTTGTGATTTCTTCAAATGTCCCATCACCGTTGTTGCGATAAAGATTCGCAGTATCATTTGCGAAGTTGGTCTTGATAAGGTCAAGAAACCCGTCTCCATTAAAATCACCAGCGGCCGTTCCCATTCCGGCCTGTTCCCGGCCATCCTCACTGTAGGCAACTCCGGCAACAACACCAATTTCGTCAAAGGTGCCATTCTTCTTATTGTGGTAAAGCAAGCTCCCTTGGGAATCGACTGCCACATAGATGTCGGTTCCTCCGTCCTTGTCAAAGTCGAGAGGAGTGACCGAAAGAGCATAACGTCCCCCCGGCTTGAGAACTCCTGAGATCTCGCTCTTGTCACCAAAAGTTCCGTTTCGGTTGTTACGGTAGAGGAGATTGGTCTCGGCCTTTAGTCCGCGGGGACCACACATAACCGGAATCCCACGCCAAACGCAGTTATTGTTACTGCCGGGCAATGGTGTGTTTTCGGGATCGAATGCAACATAGTTTGCAACAAAGAGGTCTAGGTACGAATCATTGTCGTAGTCTAAAAAGGCACACCCTGTTCCCCACCGAACGGTTGCCGAATAGAAACCAGCCTCTTTTGTGACATCATTGAAAGTACCATTCCCTCGATTGCGATAGAGAGTGTTGTGGCCATAGTAAGTGATGAAAAGGTCGTCGAAGCCATCGTTGTCGTAATCACCAACACAGACACCCTGTCCCCAACCACTCGCTGCCAGCCCTGCAACCTTGGCCACATCCATAAACTTTCCGTTACCAAGATTACGATAGAGATGATGAGTTGGAGCCTGGCCGAAAGCAAAGCCTTCGAGCCTACTTCCATTCACGAAGAACGCGTCGAGACTCCCGTCGCGGTCGTAATCAAAGAGAGCGACCCCACTCCCCAATGTCTCAAGGATGTATTTCTTGCTTTGATTCCCTCCGCACACAATGAGGTCTGTCAGTCCCGATTCCCTAGCGACATCTATAAATTGGCCGGAAGGAGTCTTGCTCTGTACCAATGACGAGAGGCAAATCAGGAGACTTCCCAAACAAATGATTAGCGTCGGTCGCAGTGCAACCCTTGTGACTCTCGAAGCTGTAATGGATTTCATGAGGGGGGGAGACAGCTTCCTAGTTTATGAGCCTTCTCAATTTCTTGATTGCCTTCCTTGGTGTCCCCTTGCTGTTGGAGAGTTTTTCCAAGGGCGCAATGAGCCAGACCATCTCGGGGATTCCAATGGACCGCCTGACGAAAAGCGTGAATCGCCTCCTGTGTCTTGCCCATTTGCCGAAGGGCAATTCCAAAGTTGTAATAAATCTCACCGTTATACGGTCGTTGTTTCAGTGCGACCTGGAACGCATCGATGGCTTGTTCCCCCTGGCCATTCTGGGCACGGGCGATTGCCAGGTAAAAATGTGCTTCCGGGAAGTCCGGTTTCGCAGCCAATGCATCCCGAAAGAACTGGATCGCCTGATCCAGCTTTTTGTTTTTAAGATGTTTGATTCCATTTTGTACATGAAGAGTCGCTGTCTCAAGATTGAGTTTCGTCCTGTTCAAAGTCTCGGCTTTCTGAAAATACTGAGCTGCCTCGGTCTTATTGCCAGCCTTCTGAAGGGCTTTGGCGAGTGAATAGTGGGCGCGTGCGTTCTTCGCATCCAACTCGATCGCCTTCTGCAAACTGTGAATTGCCTCTTTCAGATTGTTCTGTTGCAGCTGCACGAGACCCGCTTCTGCCAGGAATTCAGAATTCTCGGGATTCAGTCGGACTGCCGAACGTAGATGAGAGGAAGATCCTGGGAGGTCACCAAGTTCTCTCAAAACCTGTCCAAGATAGTAATGTGCAATTGCCAGGTCAGGCGCCAAGGCTGCGGCTTTTTGGAGCTCCTTAGCCGCTTCATCGAACAGATCGCTAAACTGAAGGGCGTGTCCAAGATGGACTCTTGCCACTCCAGAGTTCGGTTGCTTTGCAACGAGAATGCGCCACTCCTTCACAACACCAGGATTGTGCCCCAGATGCTGTACTGCATTCCCGAGATTCAAGTGAGCCGTAGTCAAGGCAGGGTCGAGTTCGATCGCCCTTCGAAAAGCGGGGATCGCCTCCTTAAAGTTTTCTGAGTTAGCCAGAGTCGTTCCCAGATTGTTGAACGCCTCGGCAGATTTGGGGCTTAGCTCAATGGCTTTCCGAAAATGCTCCAGAGCTGCTTGCTGGCTTCCCAGCTCTCGACACACCAAGCCCAGATGGGCGTGGATGTTCGGCAAACTGGGTCTAAGAAGCAACGCTTTCTGAAACACCAAAAAGGCCTTATTCTGAAAGTTAGCATACGCCTCCGAATCCGCTGTCTGAAGGGTCTTTGCAAGGCTTACATAGGTTAGGCCGAGGTTATAAAGAGCTTCTGCGTAATCAGGTTTAAGCCTCACGGCCGCTTCAAGTTCTTGCGTCGCCGCTGCCAGTTGACCCTGCTCACCTAGAGCGGTTCCCAGCACCTTGTGGGCTTCGGCCGAGGACGGATTTCTCTTCACCGCTTCAAAAAGAACCTCCAGGTTGCCGGACTCATCCTTCGCCGAGACCGACCGCACTAGAATCAGAAAAAGCAATAAGAGATGTTTTGTTCGAAGTCTGTAGTTCCTGTGAAAAACCATGAGAGTGATTGCCAACGTCTATCGGCCATTAAGGTTACCTCAGTATAGCCCCAGGTTTTGCCCAATTTCATCCTTCAAAGGAGAATTCACACGGATCTTCCGGTTTGCCCCTACGTTGTGATCAAAGAAAAAAGGGCCAGGGCTCAAGTAACTAGCGTGAGCCCTGGCCCTCAAGTGAATTCTTAACAAACAACGGGAACCGATGGTTCAAAATTCTATTTTTAATCCCAGCTGAACGATCCGAGCTCCAACCTCCGGTCGATTTGAGTTCGCACCTTCTGCTAACGCTCCTGTTATGCGCCCAAAATTCGGGCTTCTCAAGTTCGTATCTGGGATGCCCCACTGAGGTGAATTGGTGAAGTTGAAGAACTCTGCATTAAACTTAACTCGCCAGCGCTCGTTGATACTGGTTGTTTTGGCAATGGCCAAGTTTAGCTGCCGGTTGGCGGGAGACTCCAACAGACCACAGCAGAACGTCCCGACTGTGCCGGTGGCGGGAGTTGTAAACGCTGCAGTATTGAACCACCTGTCCGGGGTGGGATTGTCCAGTTTGGGGTCGCCAATGAGATTGACTCGCCCGTTCAGGGGGCTGTTTCCGTTTAAAGAATCGGTGCCTGAAGAAATGTCGAAGGGCCTTCCACCACGCAGAGTTGAGATACCACTAATGGACCAGCCTCCAAAAGCCTTGGCCAGTGGGCCGGAAGTAAGGCGGGATTTTCCTGGCCCCCACGGCAAGTCGTACACCCAACTGATAAGACCCTGGTGGTAGGCTTGGCCTGTCGGGTTGTTGCTCTCATCATAGAGGGCCGGGCCGCGACTCAGTTGCGGAAAGTAAATCGAGCCCCCTGTGAATCCGATAGATTTACTCCAGGCGTAGTTGCTAATCAGCATCAGCCCAGTCGAAAAGCGTTTTTCAAATCGTACTGTGCCCGCGTAATAATTTGTCGTGCCATCCTGCGACTTGCTCTGCGTCACCTGATTAAACTGGGGGTAGGGTCGGCGAGTCTGATTGTTGCCAGGCAACCCCCAGAACCGGGGATCAACCTCATTACGCTGCCGAAACACGGAAAGATTTCGTCCTAGAACACCTTGCGCTGCCACTTCCAGAACCGTGTTCCAAGGCATTTCCCGTTGGACCGACAAGTTGAAGTTTTGCGCAGTTCCGAATTTCCAGTCCTTCGTTACATAAGTCACGCTGGTAGTAGGCGCTTGGCCGACAGGGACGGCTCCAAAGCCAGCGGTCAGCCTCGTCCGATCTCCTCCCAGAGGATAATCTGGGAAACCGTCTCGCAGGATGAAGGCAGGTGTCAGACCTCCATCCTGGGAACTGAAACTGGGATTGGTAGTAAAGCCCAGGTTCGGCGCCCGGCGGTTGGCTCCCAAGATCGGACTGGTATTGAAAATGCCATATCCACCTCGGATCACCATCTTGTCGCTCGCTTGATAGGCAAATCCAAAGCGAGGCGCAAGACGCTTGTAGTTGGTGTTATAGAAACTGCTCCCGTTGCCGTCTTGCCCGAGGAAGGTAACGATCCCTGGCGTGCCAGATACCGGATTGATCTTGAAACGATCGAACCCGTTGCCATTATCGTTATCTTCTTTCACCGGCGCATCGATATCCCAGCGAAGTCCAAGGTTGATTGTCAGCTTAGGCATGACTTTCCAGTCGTCCTGGATAAACGCGTTGTAGTACCACTCTCTCCAGATCTGCAGCGGTCCAAGTACGGTCGATGCGTTGTTTACGGCTCCTAGTAGGAATGAAGCAATCGCATTGCCGCTGTTTGCGACACCCGGAAGCGAAGTCGCTCGGAGATCGAAATTAAAGGTGCCTGTCGGAGTGCCTTGGTCCGGGGCGCCGTGGGTGCTTTTCTGCATTCCCCCACCCATCTTAAAGGAGTGTTTTCCTTTAAGATAGGTAATGTTCTGAGAGTAATTGTATTCATTAATCGGATCCTCCTGAAACTTTAGGCCACCAGGTCCCACTTGGTTATAACCTGTGAAGGAAAAGGTGGGGAATCCAAGATCTCCTCCAAGCGACTCGGGCAAGCGGGCTCCCGCATGGTTTTTGATGCCGAGGGTCGCGGCCCATCTAGCTGCCGGATCGATGTGCGGACCCAATCTGCTAATGCGCCGTGGGCGAAACTCGAACGCAGACACCATGAAGACACTCGGCGAAAACGTGTGGGTTTCCTCGAAGTGCATTACTTGAGTTTGGAAAGCGAATCCAAAGCCAGAGACGACTGGGGACGCGGCCTTGACAGTGTACTCATTTAATCCGGGGTTATTGACGAGCGTATTGTCAATGAACCATGAGGCTGCCAGCTTGTCGTTGTCGCTAATGTTCCAGTCGAACTTGGAAACGGCGCGCCACTTATTGTTGGTAATGGACTGAGTACCCGTCGAATTGTTTGCGCCAGTGATACTTCCTGGCAAATTAGGGTCTGGTATCTGCTTAAAAACATTCACAGCGACGGGGTCGAATCTATTGGCAGGAATGATGTTCCCTGGAAACGGGTCCCGTACCAGAGTCCCTGTTGCTGGATCGGTCCGACTGGTCGCGGGATCATAGATGGGAACGAGGTTACCCTGGGAATTACGAAGACCACTGAAGTCACCAGTCTTCATGGCCCGAGTGGGGATTGTTAGCAAAGTCCCAACAGGATTGTTCTGCTTCTGGCCTTCGAGGTTGGTAAAGAAGAAAAGTTTGTTTTTCATAATGGGTCCACCTGCCGACCCACCAAAAATGTGCTGTCTATCCAAAGGCTTGGTTCGCGAAAATCCGTTATAAGTATCCAATGCTTCATTCCGGAAGAATTCGTAAATATTGCCATGCAGCGAATTCGTTCCTGACTTGGTCTGCATCTGGACGAGCATGCCAACATCCTGTCCAAACTCTGCGGTGTAGCTATTCTGAACAACGCGGACTTCACTGAGCGACTCCACCGAAGGGTTAAACGTCATCTGGTTGACGTCCGTACGGTCGCTGTCTACATTGGCCCCGTTTATTTGGACATTAACGTTGCCCATGCCGCCGCCATTGAAGCGCGAAGCGCCATAGGAGATAAAGTCCTCTCCCAGATAACGGACGCCCGGTGTGAGCGATACCATCACTCCGGCATTACGGTTAAAGAGAGGCAGGTTCTGCACGGCCTTGTACTCCACCGACTGTCCCAAGCCAGCGTCTTGCGTTCTCAGAAGAGGAGCTTCTGCCGTTACCTTTACTTCGGTGCCAACCTCCCCAATTTCCATCTTTAGGTCCAACCCCAAGGGCTGTCCAAGCGAAACCACAACCCCGCTTCGCACGAGTTTCTTAAATCCGGTCACTTCCACGGTGATGCTGTAAGTGCCCGGCTGCAAAGTCGGCGATCGGTATGAACCGACTTCGTTTGACTTGACGGTGGTTGACACACTCGTCGCTTCGTTTGCGATCACGATCGTCGCATTGGGAACCGTGGCTTGGCTCTGATCCATCACGTATCCCGTGATATAGGCAGCTCCCTGTCCGAATGCGGAGGAACCGTTTGAAATGATCAGAAACGCCACTGTGATGAGAATCCCTAACGCCCTTAGCCTTTCCATTTCGTTACCCCCTCTTTCCTTATCATGATCATGGTTTAGACCCTGGTTGGGCCAGACAACAGAACCCCATTGCGAAAAGCGATAAGACTTTCTGACCTTCTGTCCTTCGAGATGCCCAAGTGAGTTCCACGCGGAACAGGCGCTCAAGCCAGTCAAATTCTTCGGTAGATGCGGCAGAGTATTCCTGACAGAAACAGTGGTGTCAAGAAAAAAGTTTAACGATAAACTTCCTGGCACAAAAAAACGATAACCCGACACATCCTGTTCCGGCGGAGCAGCACACGTGCGTCAATAAGTTGAACGATAAACTTGAACCAAGCAACTCGCTAGCCAAAACGAATGTCATTCGTCTCATCAGATGGCTGAACCTCTTAAGCCTTGTCGCTTGACTAAACTCAGAGCAGCACAGCGGTAGCTGTTCTCGATTATTACCAGCACAAGATAGCAGTTGCCTCACTCCAAAAAATCATATTTCACTCCGAGAATTGGGAGTTTCAAGGGAACAATACGCGCTGCCACTGCCAAAGACTCTCAATTTCGCCCGAGGGGCAGACTGTGTGCAATGAATCCTGACTCCTATCTTGCAGTCCATCCTCCGTCCAGACGCAAGTCTGCACCCGTCATGTAAGATGAGTCATCACTTGCCAGGAAAAGCACGCCTGCCGCGATCTCTTGAGGACTCGCCCATCTTCCCAAGACTCCTTCTGCCTCAAACTCTTTCCGAACCATCGCCTCAGCTACGCCTCGCGTCGTCGCTTGTCTGGCGACGTCGCTTCTCAACATTGGAGTATCGGTTGCACCTGGCGAGATGCTGTTAACCCGAATCCCAAAAGGGGCCAAATCTAGAGCAAGGGCGCGCGTAAATCCCAGAATGGCTGCTTTCGTCGAGCAGTAGTGGGCATGCTGAGACTGACCTACGTGAGCGGCCACTGAGGCGAAGGTGATGATCGAACCAGCTTTTCGCTTCTTTAAATGGGGAATTGCATGTTTGCAGCAGTTGTGGGTGCCTTTCAGGTTGACATTAATCAAGAGATCAAAGTCTTCTTCCGGGAAATCCTCAATGGGACCCACTCTAACCACGCCAGCATTGCAGACCAAAACGTCGAGTCTTTTCGTATTCTGGGTCGCGGTCTCGATGGCATCTCGAATCTCACCTTCCTTGCTGACGTCTACCCTGAGCAGATGGGTTCGCTCTTTTCCCACACTCAGCTGTTCGAAAGTCTCCCGCAACCCCGGTTCATCGATGTCCAGCAGAAATTGAACAGCTCCCTCTTGAGCCAGCAGCAATGCCGTCGATCTTCCAATTCCGGAAGCGGCTCCGGTTAAGACAATTACCTTATCTTTTAGTTTCACTGTTTGACTCCAGGGATACTTATGCGGTCTCCGATCGTCAAAATGGGACTCCGCGATACCGGCGGATAGATTCGCGGGTGGAAGGTCCCGGAGCAAAGCCAGGAGAATGAGAATCTGAGGATTGAGTTACCCACAACCGGCTTTTCGAAGCGACCGTAAGGAGTGCCCAGCGCTCGTCGGTTCAGGTTTCGAAACTGGCGAAGGGTTTGTTCATCGAAAGAATCTCAACATCTCCGAAAATTGGTAGTGGGCGGAGATGTAAGCCTCCATCCACGATCATGTAGGTACCTGTGATGTAGGAACTAAGCTTGTCTGAAAGCAGCAGAACGGCAGCGGGGCCGATCTCATCGGGCTCTCCCGTTCGTCGCAGCGGGATCTGCTGCTTCAGCCTCTCCAGGGGCTCTCCAGCGAAGTTAGCCGTCAATCTCGTGACAAAGTGCCCGGGCACGATCATATTCACGCGAACGCCGAATGGCGCCAACTCCAGAGCGAGCACTTCCATCATCGCTCTTAGGCCGGTCTTTGAGATGCGATAGGCAGTCTCTTGATACATTGGGGTCAGCATAGCTGTCGAGCCAATAATCAGGATGCTACCCTGCCCGCGAGCGATCATATGGCGGGCAATTTCACGACAGGCCCAGACGCACGCGGACAGGTTCGTGTGAATCGTCTTCAGCCAGGAGTCGGAGTCCAACTGGGTAATGGGCTGGTGCCAGGCCCAGGCGGCATTATTGATATAGAGATCCACTCTGCCGAGAGACGCGATGGCTGTGTGCACCATCTCAGTGACCTGTTCTTCCTGACTCACGTCAGCCGTAATGGCGACGACTCGTACGTTCAGCAGTCTAAGCTCGTCCAGCGCTGCCTGATCCGGCGTCCGACTGGCCACAGCCAAGTCAACCCCTTCAATAGCCAGCGCGCGCGCGATTCCCAGTCCAATGCCACTGCTGCCGCCCGTAATCAATGCTGTCTTGCCCTTTAGCCCAGTCTCCACTGCGGCACCTCTTTGCTTCCTCTGGGGAGTCCCAGCAACGATGAAATTTAACGATAAACTCCTGCCATCGAACTAGGCAAGAAAATCGACCGGGAAATGTCGTGGAAACGTTCCTTGTTAAGAGTCTGCCACTTTTCTCCCTACTCGCTGGGCGGCGTATGCTCGATTGATGTTGCTTGCTGCAAGCCCCTATGAGACTTGTTGAATTGCGTTCGTGCCAAAAATAGGCGATCCAACTGGTGGAGCGAAAACCGGCCGTCGAGCCTCATGGTCACTTGGCAGAAGTTTTCACGGCTTTTCGACCATTTTTTTGCTGCTTCAAGAACCCGGTGGACTATGCCGCCGGTCCGCACCGGTCCACCCAGATCTTGTCTTTTCAGGGCTGCCGGTACTGCCCACAACATCATGTCCTGGTAGTATGGTTGGCTCCAAAAGCCCTCTGCCTAGTGTCTTTGTCTCCCTGCGTTGTGTTGATGGAGTCCCAAGTATAGCCCCATTTGAGAACCATGCTCTCGAGACTCCGCCTGAGCAGGCCGTCGGTTAAATACGGTTTGCTCCCCCGGTCCAATCCCTCAACGCTGCAATAGCCCGTACAGCGTCATGAACGAAGTGAGAATGGCTGAGACCCATAACCAAAGATCCAACATGCGAGAGGGACGCAGGCGTGGATCAAGGCAGCGGTACCGTAGATAGACTGCGCCAAAACAGACCAAAGGGAGCATGAGGGCCACGCCTGAGAGTCCCAGAACTACCAGCGACACGGGGCTGGAAGGTAATTGTGACAACAGTGCATAGAGAGTCGAGAAGAAGATGAGAAAGCCTCGATTCCATCTTCTTCGTGACTCGTCACCAGAGGGAAGTCTCCCGAGCAGGCCAAGGCAGTCGGTCATGAATCGGGAATAGGCGGCGACTGAGACGAAGAGGGTTGAGTACAGCACGGAGAAGGCCGCAGCCACGTAGAAGTAAAAGGCGCCTTTGCCAAGAGTTTCGGTGTACATGGCCGCCAGCGTCCGAACTACGTTCATTCCCGCAGGAACATCGCTACGGGCGTGCAAAACGGCAGCTCCTAGAAGATAAAAGGCAAGGGTGGTCAGCGTATAGATGATGAGGGCAAGAAAGCAGTCCATCTGCATCACCTGAATCCAGCCTTTGGCGCGCAACGACCATTCGCTCGTAGGTTGATTCGGCCCAGTGAACCGACCGTAGCCCTTTTCAAGGCACCAGTAGGGGTAGAAGAGAAGATCCGTGGAACTCAAGCCAACGGCGCCGACGATCGCCAGAACCATGCCCACTCCCGCCTCTGGAAGTCGAAACTTGAATCCATCGAGCAATTGAGCGGACGTAATTGCATAAGGGGTCCACTGGAGCAAAACGGCTGAGGCAATGGTCGAGATTGAGAAAATGACTACGAAAAGGGTGGAAAGGCGCTCGACGACTTCGTAACGGCCACTCAGCAGAAGCACGAGTGTGATGGCACATACAACGGGAGCCCACTGCTGGCTGCTGAACTGAGGAAGGACGAGGTTGATCGACTCTCCGACGAGGATAGCGATGCCTCCCATTTGAAGAACGGTCAACAGGACAACAGCGATCCATATCCAGATGGGCCAAGCCAAAATGAAGCGTGGGCCGGGCAGCCGGTTAAAGGCCTGGAGCGACGTTTCGCCGGAGGAGATGGTGTATCGGCCCAAGGCTTCCTGGATCGCTACTTTTCCAACGCAACAGGCAATGATGATCCACAGTGCCACGAAACCAAGTTTAGCTCCGAGAATCGTGGTTACAATCAATTCGCCAGATCCCACCAGAGAAGCCGTTAAGACGAGCGAAGGTCCAAGGAAGCGCAGCCTCTGAAAGAAAGAAGCCGGTGGATTAATGGGCTTTCCGGTGGTGCTCTGGGCTGTCGTTGCTTCAACCGCGGGCATATTGCCTTGTGCGCTCGCCGTCTGGACGAGGTCTCTCTGGATCAGTTTCGACAGATGAGTTTTGAAATAATTTGAGACTTGAACACTACCTGAGGAAAACAAGCCTCGTCCCCACCTCGAGATGTGTTTTAGGTTCTTGTCGTCTTACCCCGTGGCCATGAGGGCTCTGCTGAGCTGAGTGACCGCCTATCTGAGCAGCTTGGTCACAACGTGGCCACCACCGACGTCCGTCAGGCGAAAGTCACGGCCCTTGAACCGGTAGGTAAGCTTAGTGTGTTCCAGACCCAGCAGGTGCAGGATCGTTGCCTGGAGGTCATGAACGTGCATCGAGTCCTCAACCGCATAGCAGCCCAATTCGTCGGTCATTCCGATCGTTAGTCCCGGCTTCGTCCCTCCACCAGCCATCCAAACAGTGAAGGCGTCGACCTGATGATCCCGGCCGACTGCGGATGATTCCTGCTGCTGGGCAACAGATGTGCGGCCGAACTCTCCACCCCAGATCACGAGCGTTTCCTCTAGCAGGCCCCGTTGCTTCAGATCCTTGACTAGAGCCGCACATTTCTGATCGATCTGCCTGCTCAGAACCGGAAGCTTTTCGGCCAAGCCGCCATGATGATCCCAGTCGCCATGAAAGATCTGCACGAAACGGACTCCGCGTTCAATCATCCGCCGGGCCAGCAAACAGCTCCGCCCAAAGGAAGGCGCCTCCGGATCGGCTCCGTAAAGGTTCAGGGTTTGCTTGCTCTCCCCTGTCAAATCGATCAGGTCCGGCGCGCTGGCTTGCATGCGGAAAGCCAGCTCATAGGCAGAGGTCCTGGCTGAAATCTCGGTATCGTCCATCTGTTCGAAGCGAACTGAGTTCAAAGCCGCAACGGTTTCCACGAGTTCCTGTTGATGACGAGTAGACACTCCCGGAGGACGTTGCAGGTTCATGATGGGCTCGCCTGAGTTGCGCAAAGCAACCCCCTGATACGATGGCGGCAAGAAGCCGTTCCGGTAGTCGCGCCCTTCGCGCGGGTAGCCACCAGTCTGCAGGACCACGAATCCTGGCAAATTCTGAGACTCGCTGCCGAGTCCGTAGGTCACCCAGGCACCCATTGAGGGCCTCCCGTAATCGCGCGTACCTGTATTCATCATCAGCTCCGCAAACGGATGAACAATCTCCTCGGTCTTAACTGTTTTGAGTACGGTCAGATCATCAACAACAGAAGCCGTCTGGGGCAGCAACTCAGATACATAGGCACCGCATTGCCCGTGTTGTGCGAACTTCCAAAGACTGCCCATGATCTTTGGCTGCTTTTCTTTGACCTGTGCAAACTTCTGGCCTCGAAGATAGGATTCCGGCAACGGCTCTCCGGTGAGTTGGCTGAGCTTGGGTTTGTACTCGAACAGGTCGAGCTGGCTTGGGCCGCCCACCATGAAGAGATAAATGACATTCTTGGCTTTGGCAGGGAAATGAGTTGGTCTGGGAGCCAGTGGATTCGGGCGCTCACTCGTAACCGCCGAAATGGAGCGCTGTTCGGCAAGCAGAGAAGCCAGAGCCACAAAACCTAAACGCAGTCCGCACTGACTGAAGAAATTCCGGCGGCCCAACAATTGCTGCAGATCATGACTCATGGCTATTCACTCCCGCGTTAGAAACTCGTCAAGGTTAAGAAGGGCCCGCGAAACCGCTGTCCATGCCGCTAACTGTTGAGGGTTCGCTCCTTTTTGAACTCCTGGACCGGCGATCTGATTGGCAAGATCTGAATCGCCGACAAACTCACGCAGACGCTGGTTTAGAAAGTGAAGGAGCCGCTGAAGCTCGACTGAGTTGGGCTCTCGACTGAGGGAGAGACGCAACGCATAGCGCAGGCGCTGACGGTCGTCTGTCAGAGAGGCCTGGAGTGTCCGGCGAGCCAGGGCTTGGGCGCTTTCAACGAAAGATGGATCGTTGAGTAACGTGAGGGCCTGCAGCGGCGTATTCGAGCGATAACGGCGTGTACAGGTCGTCACGGCATCAGGAGCATCGAAGAGCCGAAGGAACGGGTGAGGCGTAAGGCGCCAGAAGTAAGTGTACAACCCTCGACGATAGCGATCTTCTCCTTCGCTTACCTTCCACTCTGCCTTGGTTGCCCGACCTTCCAGAACACCCTCAGGCTGATAGGGGAACACGCTGGGACCGCCGATCTTTCGACTCAAGATCCCGCTAACCGAGAGCGCTGAATCGTGAACAGACTCTGCTTCCAGGCGGAGACGCATCTGCCGACCCAAAAGCCGATTCTGCGGATCGATTTCAGCAAGGTCAGGGCGGTTGCGCGAAGACTGTCGGTAAGTGGCTGAACAGACGATCAGCCGATGAAGTGCTTTCAAACTCCAACTCCGTTCTCTGAATTCACACGCCAACCAGTCCAGCAGCTCCTGATGGCTCGGAAGAACGCCTCGGGTTCCAAAGTCGTTTTCAGTTTCCACTAGTCCCCGGCCAAAGTAGTGTTGCCAGATTCGGTTGACTGTAACGCGCGCCGTCAAAGGGTTCTCCGCCGAGACTAGCCATCTGACCAAATCGAGCCGTTTGGGACGCTCAGCCGAATTTCCGCCCAGAAAGGCGGACACCTTGGGCATGGGTGGGAGCGCTTCAGGAACACCAGGACTGACCTCGGCTCCCTTATTCTGGAAATCTCCGCGGATGAAGATCTGCGTCGTTCTGGGTACCTCGCTTTGCCTTGTCACCAGTGTCGAGACCAACTTCGGTTCCCGTCGAGTGAACTCCTCGATAGTGCTGAGTCGTTGTTGATAACCGGGGTCTTGGGTTTTGAAGAATTCAAGCAGTGTCTGCTTTTGCTTCTCACTCCGCTGCTTTTCGGGGGTTTGGAGGATGGTCTGAACCTCCGGTTTCAGTTCGGCTCGACCTGCTTGGGTGAGGTTTGACTCCCATCCCGGAAACCTTTCGAGCAGAGCTTTTTCATAGGCCTTCAACTCGGTCCGAAGCGTCTCGAGTTGGGAGCGAATGGCGTCTCGCCGGGCAATCTCAGCCGCTGGTGCGAACTCAAACACAGAGCAATCCGCATCATTGAAGAAGGCGAACAGTTGGTAGTAATCTCTCATCGATATTGGGTCGAACTTGTGCGAATGACACTGGGCGCACCCGAGGGTCAATCCCAGAAAGACCGCGCCGGTCGTATTGATCCGGTCAACAACTGCCTCCAGGCGGGCTACCTCAGGGTTCCCGTTTCCGGCAACCTCGTCCGTAATGGTGTTGCAGTGAAATCCCGTAGCGACCAGTTGTTGCTGAGTGGCCCCAGGCAAGAGGTCTCCTGCGATCTGCTCGACTACAAACTGATCAAACGGCAGATCGCGATTCAGCGCATCAATCACCCAGTCCCGGTATTTCCAAATAGAGCGAGGTTTGTCAATCTCACCGCCGTTGCTGTCGGCGTAGCGAGCCAAGTCGAGCCAACGTCGTCCCCAGCGCTCTCCGTAGTGCGGCGAGCTCAAGAGACGATCGACGACTCGCTCGTAAGAATAGGGGCCACGGTCTGTAACGAATGCCTCCACTTCTTCCCACTCGGGGGGAAGCCCTGTCAAGTCCAGACTCAGACGCCGGATCAAAGTGAACCGATCCGCTTCTGGGGAGGGTGCAAGGTTTTCCTGCGCGAGGCGGGCCAGAACAAATTGATCGATCTCATTCCGTGCCCAGCGGGCAGTCTTCAATCCATCGACACTGGAAACTGGCGGACGGCTGAGACGCTGGAAAGACCACCACTGTGATTGTGTGGTCTGCGGTTGGAGAGGAGTCAGCTCCCACACGAAACCCTGGTCGATCCACTCGCGCAAGGCTTCGAGGTCCTGAACAGGCAACGAGGGCTGGCCTGGAGGCATTTTCAGTTCGCCGGACTGAGAAGCTGCCTGATACAGGAGACTCGCTCTGGCGTTGCCTGGAACAACAGCGGGGCCTCGATTGCCTCCTTTCAGAGCGGACTCGCGATGCCGCAAGTCCAGAGCCGACATAGGTGTCTGGCCATGACAGCTTGTGCAAGGGCGGTTTGAGGACCGCCATCCCTTGCCGTGAGGTATTGTCCTGGGCCGACAGACAAGGGCGAACCATTAGGCCAACCATTAAAAGAGGCAACGTGCGGGGCAACAGCGATCCGTATTTCATCTTGATTGAAAGATACTCCCGGAGACTAGTATATCGTTTCAGAGAACTATATCCTATTGGGCAAACAACGCATCGAACTTTTTCCAGCGATGGACGACCGGTGCCATGTTGATCTCAGCGATGCCTTGCAGGATGCGGTCTCTTAACTCCTCCCAGGACTGAACTCGGATATGCCGAAGGAACGTGCGCGTCATTTTGCCGAACAGCGTCTCCACAATGTTGAGCCACGAGCC